>BNJS01001711.1_pt1 | contig 92136 bp, 159 predicted proteins | sample 8540461 | NCBI WGS metagenome assembly BNJS01 (sample SAMD00202454, study PRJDB9452) | human saliva metagenome | isolation source: human saliva | place: Japan | reverse complement strand
GAAAACCCGTTCGGAGCACGCACCCAAACAGGACTTTCCATTTTATCAGTAGCACCAGACTTCTGCTTGTCAATCAGCGCATCCGGCTGCTATAATATAGACTAGGAACGCCTCGAGGCGGCAATCCTTTCCGGAGTGGTTTCAGTTAAACGCGAAGCACAACCGCTCCGCTTCTCAGGGCAGGGGCGGTTATTTCTTTTGATATCGCGAGAATGTGGCCTGTTGCCACGACGAGAAACACAATCGCGCCAATCTCAGACATTTCAGCCCACTCCCTCCTCGGGGAAAGACCTGCACCTTTGTGCTTGAGGACGTCCTCATCCATTATAGTGGACGTCACGCCAAAGAGTCAAACATATTAGTCGAAAAGCCTGTTTGGAGAACACACCTCCAAACAGGCACTGCATTTGAATTTTCCTGTGGTTTCTTGGTTTTGCGGCAGGCACAATGGGCGGAGTCTGCAGGTGAGAGGCACTACCGAGAATCCGCGTATGCACCTCCGCCCTTCTGCCGAGACGCTCGAATCCATTCCGCAAAGCATTTTGCCCTCCGACCCGTCTGTTCGTCGTGATCGACCGCCGGCGGTTTTTGCGTTTTGCGTTTGACCAGTGGTGGCGATGGCTGCTCCGCACCGAGTTCGCCGTCCCGCCAGATTACCGACACCGCCCGCGGAAAGAGATATTCCGCCGCTGACGGAGAATTTCCAGAGGAGAGTCTGTTGTCTCGCAGTGACGGCAATCCTCCTCCTGGTGTCTTCTGCACGCCCTCCGCACCATAGGAAATACGGATGTCTCGCGCCGATGCTGCAAGATTGATATGGTCGCACTACCAGTTCACTACCGTCGCCCGAGCGAGGCGAGATAGCGCCGCTCTCATGCTCCGCGAACCTCCTGCGCAGCGCGGATGAAGGTATTCGGACAGGTGAGCGCGTGTGGTCCGAGCGCACATGATACGTCCTCGCACTCTTACGCAGTTCTGACGCGGAATCTGAACACGTGATGCCGTGAGTTCCACCGTTTTGCATGGTCATCTTTGACGCGCATCGATCTCCACGTCCGTTCCACCCATCAATACGCGCCCGTCCGTACTCGAGTCCACCGCCACAGATGATCGTCAGCGGATGTGTCCCGACCTGCGTGATTTTTCCGCGCAGCAGACGCCTGCGCCTTTGCCCGCAGAGTGCACGATTGATAACGCGCCGTTCCAGCGTATCGAAATGGCAGCTCGTCCCACCGCCGCGAGATCGAATTCCGTCCAGTCCGATGACACTGCCCTCCGCCAGCTACGATTGTCGCGCCCTCGTCACCGCGCCAGAAAAGGCTTCGATCAACGGTGACGTTCCCTCGCGCGAGTGTGCCGCCCGACGGCATCGCCCACGCCGCACCTGCAAGCGCCGTCGTAGTCAATGCCGTGGGTATCCCCATGCGCAGCATCTCTTGTTTCATCGTATTCGGCTCCTTTTTCCTACACGAAAAGCATCATAGCAGCATTTCCTTCTTATTTTCTCTATACAATCAGTAAATCCTTTCGAAGTCACTCGTAGTTTATCCGCGTTTTCCCATTTTGTTTGTACTCGAGACTCACGACGTTTCTGAGCGCTTCCTTCGATAAACGACTTCACATTGTCCGCCGTCGTCTGCCATATGCAGCTCACGCGCCTCCTTCGTCGCCCACGATATGCGGCGACGATACAGTTCGGCGCATGTGGAGGGGGCGGGTTGTCCGCGCTTGATCGGCTCGGTCGACACCACATCGAGCGGCGGCATCAACGCCGCGACCTTTCCACTGTTCAGCGCCGCCGCGAGATCTGCCTCGACGATGAGCTGCCGTCGCCCGTTGTTGACGAGGATGACACCGTCCTTCGCTCTTTGCGATACTGTCCGCGTGTTGATGAGGGCCTCCGTCTCCGGCGTGAAGCGGGCAGTGAGAAAGTCGAGTCTGCTTCGCTGCAGCAGCGCATCCGAGCGGCACATATTCCGCGAGCGCCCGCCCTCCGCGCGCTCCGTGCGGCGACCAGGCGAGCGCGCGGACGTTCATCGCGCGCAGGCAGGATGCGTGCGACGGCCTGACTCGATGCGCCGAAATCCCAGCGGATGCCTCGCCGTCTTGCCGCTGACACTCGATCAGCGGACGCCGCTAATAGCAGAAGTCGATGCTCCGCGTCCAGTCCCGCATGCACGGGAGCGATCATGAAGTCCGACCTGCGGAAGCACGCCTCCGAGGAGAAGCGCTATCGCACACGCCCGACAGTGTCCGTACCATAGACAGGTACATTCATGCGAGGAATATTCTTCTTGCGTGCATACACCGTGTCCACGACAGTGTGGCCCGTCGCGAGAACAGCAATCGCCTGAGGCTTTGGACAGGCGTCAATCAACCGCGCGCGTGAGCCGGGTCTGTTCGTCGCGGCAGATCTCCGCATCGCCGATGCGTCCGCGATCGGCGGCGACCTCCGAGCGCCGTGCGGTCATGAGACCGATCACCGCACCCAGCGCCTCCAGCGGCGCCCAGCTGATGTCGCGATTTCTCTGCATATCCGTCGAGCCGCTTAATCAATCATGGCATTTCCTCCTCGACTCGTCCTCTGAATCCAATCTTTTTATCGCTCGGCCTATTTTCACGCAATTTTCTCTCGTGGGAAGAAAATATTGATTGACAAGCGCCGCCTTCCCGTCTATCATCGTGACGACTTAAGGGATTCACGAGTGCGTTTCAGCGCCAATCCAAGAGAGACTGTTTTATCGGTGATTCCTTAGAAAATCGCGCGCGCGGAGGCAGGCCACTAATGTTCACGCCTCGGCATTTCACCAGCAGGAGGAAACAATGACGCGCGAAAGCTTACCACAGCACGGCGAGATCTGGCGGCACTTCGCGGGAGTCTGCCGCAGACGAAACCGTGGCCGGAGCACACACGGAGACGGGAGAAATGCTCGCCGCCTGTATCGGGCACTCTACGGACATACGGCATCTATGCGCGCCCGCTCACGATGCGTTCCTGAGCGCAGTCGACCGCATGAACATCCGGACGCCGCGCGCAGGAGCATCGTTTTGAGCGCGTCATTCGGCAGGAATGAGAATGCTTATCGCGAAATATACCAAAATAATATAGATGATAATTCTGGGCATGATGGGGAATCATGCCAAGGAAGAACTGAAACCGATAGGGAATGGAGAAAAAATCTATGGATCAGGCAACACTGACGCTCATCGTCCCTCGCCGTTGCGGCGGTACTCTTTGCGACCGAGCATTCCGCTCGCCGTCACGGCGATGAGTGCGGCAATCGTCCTCGGCTGCTCGGCGTACTGACGCCGACACAGGTCTTTGCGGGGCTGTCGAACCCCACCGTCGTCCCTCTTTGCGGGCATGTTCATCATCGGTGCGGCGATGTTCCGCACGGGGTTGGCACAGCAGATCGGCATCGCCGTCGTCAAGAAGTCGGGCACGGACGAGCGCGCGCTGATGGCCGCCCTCATGCTCATCACGATCATCCTCTCGTCGGTCTCCTCGAACACGGCGACCGTCGCGTGTCTGATGCCCGTCGTCATCCAGATCTGCCGCACGGCGATCCCCGTCTCGCCGCAGCTCATGGCGCTCGCCATCGCCGCGAACGTCGGCGGCACAGATCACGATGATCGGCACACCGCCGAACATCCTCGCGAGCGCGACGCTGGAGACGGCGCATCTCATGCGCCCCTTTGGCTTCTTTTTGAATTCGCGTGGATCGGTATCCCCTCTCCCTCATGGGCATGGTCTACATGCTCACGATCGGCCGCGCCTCTGTCCGCGCCACCTCGCCCTGAAACGCCCCCGAGGAGACTGCGGAGGAGAAAAGGATCCGCGCAAAATGGTTATCTGTGCCGTCATCCTCATCGCTGTCGTCCTCGCCATGGTGCTCGAAAAAGAGCATCGGCGTCGCCATGGAGACCACCGCCATCATCGGCGCTCGCCTGCGTCCTGACGGGCTGCCTGACAGAGAAACAAGCGTATCGTGGCGTCGACTGGACAACGATCTTCCTCTTTGCGGGGATGCTTCCGCTCGCCAACGCCATGGAGAGCAGCGGCGCGACAGCTCATCGCGGACATCGTCGTCGGACTCATGGGGATGCGCCCTCGCCGATGCTCATCATCACGGCAATGTTCATCCTCTCGTGCGGGGCTGACCCAGTTCATGTCCAACACGGCGGCGGCGGCACTCCTCGCGCCCATCGCCATCTCCATCGCACAGACCATCGGCGCGGCACCGTACCCGATCGTCGCGGCGATCGGCATCGCGCGCTCCCTGCGCACCACCACACCGGTCGCAACCCCGCCGAACACCCTCGTCCTCGCCGCGGGACAGTTCCGCTTCATGGACTACGTCAAAAATCGGCCTCCCCCTCGTCCCCTCTCCCTCATCGCCTGCGTCGTCATCATCCCCTCGTCTGGCCGTTCTGAGCGCGACTTACACCATAACGACAAACACCCGACGGCATCCGCCATCAGGCGTTTTTCATTCCTTCCTTGAGTTCCCATACAGGGATTGTGCTCACCGCACACGTCCCGCCTCTGGTACATGAATCTCATCGGCAAAAATCGCGGGGCAGTTCCCTCTCATGGGAGATGAGGAGCATCCCAGTCCCCGCTCGACGCACGCAGACGCAGGAGGAGCTCCATGATCTGCACCCGCAGAGATGTCGAGCATGGTCGTCGGCTCATCGAGGAGCAGGATGCGCGGCTCTGTGAGTGCCCGCGCAATCGCCGCACGCTGGAAGCTCCCCGCCCGAGAGCTCATGCGGATGGCGTGTGAGGACGCGCTCCGTCAGCTCCACCGCCGAAAGGGTCTCCACGATCTGCGCCCGCGCATCCGCTCCCTCTCGAAGCAGGACAGGGTGAATGGCAAAGACCTCCAACAGACTCCCCCGATGCTGCGGCGTGGATCAAAGGCCTGCTCCGGATTCTGCGCAACGAGCTGCACGCCTCTGCGGAAGGCGAGCCTCTCGGTACGCGGGAGCGCCCTAATGTCGCGTCCGTTCCAGCACACCGTGCCACCGTCGGGGCGCAGGAGTCCGAGCAGGATGCGCACGAGCGTACTCTTGCCCGCGCCGCTCCGCCCCTCTAGTCCAACGGTACGCCCTGCGGCAACGCGCAGACTGCAGTCCGTCAGCACATTCATCCACGTGCCGCGCACTGTCACGCATACGCTTCGATACGCCCTCTGCCGCGAGGGACAGCCTCCTCCTCAGGCATGGACGCCGGCCGCCGCCCCTCATGCGAGGCAAGACGCGGGGCATCCACTGCGGGGATCTGCTCTGCCGCAGCCCCCATCCGCTCCTGCCCTCTCTATACAGGAAATGCGGATCACTCCACACATCCCGGCCCTGCGCGACGATATGCCCCGCCTGCATGACGACGACGCGATCTGCGAGACGGCGTGCAAGCGGAATGTCGTGCGTGATGAGGAGAAGGGAGGCCCCCTGCCGCTGCGTCAGGCAGTGCAGGTTCTCCGCGACCATCTGCCATACGTCAGGATCGAGCCCCTTCGTCGGCTCATCGGCGAGAATCCACGCCGGCTCACCCGCGTCTGCCATCGCGCAGAGCACGCGCTGCAGCATGCCGCCTGAGAGCTCGTGGGGATAGGCGTGCAGGACACGCTGCGGATCGTCGAACCCGAACCGCGCGAGGAGCTCCGCGTATGCCGCCTCATCCCAGGGAGGACGCCCTGCCCCGCGGCGCACATCCGCCATCTGCCGCCCGATCCGATGCACGGGGCTGAGTGCCGCACGCGGCAGCTGCGGGACGATCCCCCACTGTTTGCCCCAGTATCGTGCACGCAGTTCTTCCGCCGTGCACGCGGTAACATCCACAGCGCCGAACAGGACTTTCCCACGGACCGCCGTCCCCTGCGGCAGTGCACCGTAGAGCGCCTGCCCGAGCGTCGATTTCCCGCTTCCGCTCTCCCCGATGATCGCCGTGACCCCGCCCGCGGGAAAGGCCACACGCACCGTATCGAGCGCCCGCACGCCGTTCGGGTAGCAGACCGTGAGGTCATGCACGGCAAATCCATTGTTCTGCGCCGTCATCCGCGCACCTCCTGCCGCACATCGAGGCGGCGATGCAGCATCTGCCCGACCATGTTGAGCGAGCTCACGAGGAGGATAATCGCCACCCCCGGCACAATGATGAGATGCGGCGCCTGCCGATGGTAGAGCATGGCGTCACTGATCATCGTGCTCCAGTCGGGCGTCGGCGGCTGGACGCCGAGCCGAGGAAACCCAGCCCTGCGATGGCGAGCACACCGCGTCCCGAGCCGCAGCGAGCCGAGCACGAGGCGTCCGCCGAGTGCGGGCAGGAGATGTCCGAAGATGATGCGTCCGTCGCTGCAGCCGAGAACGCGCAACTGCTCGACATACGGCTCCGCTGCGCTGCATCACCCTCCGCACGCACAATCCGCGAGAACCCCGCCCACGAGCCCGCGACGAGCGCGAGCAGAGCCCCGTGACGTCGGGGCCGACAAAAGCCCGCAACGGCCACCATGAGCTGATGCCCGGAATCCCTGAAAGATATTGCTCAGCGTCGTGAGTACAGCGTCTGTCCGTCCGCCGAAAATAGCCCGCGAGCAGCCCACGAGCGTCCCGATCCCGAGTGCACATACCGTCGAGACGAGGAGAGCAGGAGCGCGCTGCGCCCGCCGTAGAGCATGCGGCTGAGAGATCGCGCCCGAGTGCGTCCGTCCCGAGGAGATGTGCCGTCGAGGGGGCTGCAGGCGGATCGCCATATTGGGCTCGAACGGGTTCATCGGTGCGAGCTGGGGGCAAAGATCCCCGACAGCACAAGCCCTGCCAGAACGAGCAGGGGCGAGCATAGCCAGTCGTCCGCTCCATCAGTCTCCACCTCCCAGAACAATGCGCGGATCCATACGCGCCAGCACGGATCGACGGCGAGCGTCACCAGAACATAGATGCTGCCCAAGAAAGCACGTAGCCCTGCAGCGGCGGATAGTCACGATAGTGGATCGCATCGAGGGCAAGCGAGGCCGATCCCCGGGAGGGCAAAGACCGTCTCCACGATGATCGCCCCGCCGAGCACCGCTGCCGCAAAATTGCCGAGCATGGCCGTCACGGGCATGAGCGCATTGGGCAGCGCATGGGTGAGAGCACGCGCCCCTCGGAGAGCCCGCGCAGGCGCGCCGTCTGTGCATAGAGAGGAGAGCGCCTCACGCGGCTGTGCATCGAGGCTGTGCCGTCATCGCGAGCGTCACGAGCGCGGTGCGAACGACGGCGAAGATAGCCCGCCCGCAGCGTCCGCGTTCGTCCGGCAGAACGTGCAGCCAGACGCCAAAGATGAGGATGAGGAGAATCGCCGTCAGAAAAGACGGCGTCGCGAGCATCACCTGCGTCACGCCGTGCAGCAGCATCGCCGCCCGGTCCCGCGCATCCGCGCCATCAATGAGTCAAGCCCGATCCGCCACCGCCGCCCAGCAGGCGACGCTGCGGCGAGCATCCTGATCACGGGCAGGCGCGCCAGCGGGACGGTAAAGACCGGCATTCCCCAGATGATAGGAGATTCCGCCGTCCCCGTGCAGAATGCGCCACAGCCAGAGCCCATACTGTACGTAGGCCGGCTGATCGAGCCCGAGATAGCTGTGCAGTGCTGCGACCTCCTCGGCCGACGGCATCCCCGTGCCCGCCGCCTCGAGCATGATCTCCGCCCGGATCCCCGGCGGGAGCTGCCCGCGAGGACAAAGCGAGGAGACTGATGCCGAGGGTACGGGCACCGCGCTGAGGAGACGGCGCACGATATAGTGCCGGACTGCATTCATTTCCACGCCACCTCCGCCAGTGATACACCATAGCGCAGCGCACGGTACCCCGTCAGACGCGCCGCATTGTAGACCACAATATTTTCATCAAAGTAGAGCGGGACGAGCGGCTGCTCTTCCACGCTGATCTCCTGGATACGATCGAACATCGCCCGCCGCTTTCCCTCGTCCGGCTCCGTATTGAGCTTGATTAGGAGGTCGTCGATCTCCGGGTTGTCATAGCCGAGGGAGAGGGCCCTATTGCGCGTCCCCTGCGTGAGAAAAAGCCATCGAACACAGAGCGGGTCTCGCCGCTCGGCGAGTCCCTGCTGAGGCGCGCAATGTCGTGAGTCCCGCGCCGCATCACCGCCGTCATCATCGGCGACTCGAGCGCCGCCGATCCGCGTCGGGCCCGAGATCCGCGAGCCAGTGGGCGATCAGCTCCGCCTCGCCCGCCAGCGATCGGATCCGCGCCGTTCACGCAGTAGACGATCTCCCGCCGCTCATCGCCGAGCACCTCGTGCGCGAGCCGCTTAGCCTCCGCGACATCCTGCTCCACGGGGAACTCCTTAGTAGGGACTCGATATGTCCAGGAGGTTCACCCGTCGGGGTCGCGTAGCCGAGGTGAGAAGCGCCGCGACGAGCAGGCGGCGGTCAGAGCGAGAGACTCACCCGCACGCCGCATCCGCACATCTCGTCAAACGGAGGCGCGCGTCCCGTTCATTGCGAGATAGCGCACCATGGTGGAGCGGCTCGTCGAGACAGCGAACCGCTCATCCTGCGCCAGCTCATCCAGCGAGCACGGGCGGCATCACGCGTGAGGATCGAGTACGCCCGCGAGTCTCCTCCGCCTTCAGCGCGGCGAGATCGGACATCGGGGCTCGGGATGCTGCGCACCATGATGCGGTGCGCACGCGCCTTTCGCCCCGTAGTAGATCTCGTTGCGCTCAGGAGGACGTAGCTGATCCTTCACGTTTTTCGATGATACGGAACGGCCCCGTGCCAATCGCCACCGAAATTTCCCATCGTCCGCAAAGCAGGACGGCGCATAGATCGAGCTGCCGAAATTCATCATATTGCAGCAAGGCTGATTGATGTTCGGCTGCGAGAACGTCATGCGCACTGTCAAATCATCGACCGCCTCTGCGCGCACGAGATTCGGATAGTAGTTCTTTCGGCTGCGTGGTAAAACGCCGGCACTGCGCGGCTCCTTCGCCATCAGTCGAGATTCGCGACAACCACCTGCGCCGTCAATGGCGTTCCATCATGAAAACGCACCCCGGACGCAGGTGGAAACACCCAGATGCGCCCCTCATCGAGCATCTCCACGATGCTGCGAGGCACGGCGCCGGAGCGCCCGTCTCCTCGTCCGCCGTGATGAGCGGCTCCCAGACCCCAGAATCTTGCTGCAGTAGTAGCCGTCATTTTCGCCCGGTGCGAGCTGGCGATGGGCGGCGAGCACGATGGTATCATCGTCCGCCGCAGCGGCAGAGGGACGATCTCTGCTCTGCCCCCTGCCCGCAGCCTGCCGTGACGGCGAGGAGCATGAGCAGGAGACAGGGACACGCAAAAAGCGCATAAAACAGCCTCCTCCGTTTCGGCGTGAGAAAAAGAGCAGAAACTTCTTCTGCCCTTCTTGCTTCTCTTCTTTTTTAGAGATCCATCGACATGGTGAGTGCGAGCGTGCGCGGCGTCGAAAGATAGAGGCTCTCCGGCGAACGCGATGCAATCCAATACTCCCCTGTCCAGCGCATTGTAGAGCGTCAGTCCAAACGTCGTCGGCACGGAGCCCATTTTCGTCTTGTAGGTCATGCCGAGGTCAAGCACGGCATTCGACGGTACCTGCGGAACTTCTCATTACACGTCCATGCACTTGCCGCATAGGTCAGGCGTCCGAATGCACTGAAGTGCTCATCCGCCGCATACCGCGCCATGAGCACCCTGCTCCAGTTTGGCTGCCCATCGATCGTCCTGCTGTCGTTTGTACCGCCCTTGGTCTTCTCGGAGGTTGCACGCAGATAGGAAAGTCCTGCGGCAAGTGTCCACTTGGGCGCGACTTTTCCTGTCACACCGAGTTCCACGCCGCGATGGCGCTCCTCTCCATCCTGCACGAGATACCTATCCGTACCGCGCATGACCTCGATGTTGTTCGCCTGCGTGATATCAAAGAGTGCGAGAGAGTAGAGCACGCCCTTATTCGCGTACTTTACGCCGATCTCGTTCTGCTTCGTCTTTGCGGGAGGAAGAATCTCTCCCGATTCTTATAGGAACTGCCGACGGCAGCGCCAACGTCAAAATACTCCCGCATGACTGCCGTCAGACGGAGATGTCCTTTGTCGGGTGATAGGTCAATGCAAAGCGTCGGCGTTGTCGCAGAGGAATCGACGCTGCTCGTCACGCGCCCCGTGTTCAGATTGTACGCCTTTACATTCGCCGCATGATGGTGACGCCGAGCAGGACATCCCATTTCTTGATACTGATTTCATCGACAAGAGAGATGCCCTTCATCGAGGTCTTGTTGTTCATCGCCTCTTCGTATGCTGTCGTCGCCGCAGCCGTCTGGTGCATGATGCCCGTATAGATATTTCCTGTCCGAGGCCATATGCGGCGCCGCCATTCTTTGCTGCCTCACGTGCACGCCACGCACGATCGAACGCAAGGGTCAGATCGTGTTCTGCTGCACCGGTACGCAGCTTCCGTTTACCCCCATCTGGATATAGCTCGCACGCTGCGGCGGTCGTCGTCGTCTGCTCGTCGAGGTCAAAATCGCCCGCATCATTTTTGATGACAGAGTGCGCTATAACGATACATGACATTCTTGTTCAGCTTGTTCTTGAGATACCCGGCGTTGATGAACCCCTTCCAGTCCTTTGAGAACTTCTGCTCATGATTGAGGATCATCATCCAGCCGTAGGACTCCTTGTCCATGCCGTCAAACGCATAGTTGCGCGATGCCCTCGGCACCGCAGCAGCTGCGTGAGCGCAGGACCAAGCTTAAACCACCGCTGCCCGCCGACCACACGGTTCTGACGATAGCCCGTGAAGAAATTCGTCTTGCTCTTTGCGTCCGGCATGATCCGAGATCGATGTAGATGCTCGACGCCTTGACCTTCTGCCCGTCGACGGCGGTCTCACCGTCCACCTTCTCCGCCATGAGACGCGCGCGCCCCAGTCACGGTTCCGGCCAAATCTGCGGGAAAGGTCAGGTACGCCCGCCCATGCTCTGTCCCGCCATGGGTCAGCGTCAGGCGCGTGATGTCTTTGTCCCCGCACGCTTCGTTGTAAAATTGATGATCCCACCGCCGCATGTTTGTCTCATATTGTGTGCCTGTACCGGCTACACCGCTGTTCGGTCCGACGACGACATCCGCCTTCTCGACGACATACAGGGCGCGTTGAACTGCGTGAACATCCCCGGCACGTTGTTGACAAAGGTGTTCGTTCCATTCGAACGAGAATCCGCGGTGCTGGAAGTCATTGTGCAGAACGCTGCCCGCCGGACGAATCGACGCGAGATGCTGGAGCACGCTGTCGAGCGGCTGTGTCGGATCTTCGAATGCCTCGATCGTCTGGCTCGTGATATTCGTCGTCTGTGAACGGCACGTCCATCGTGTCCTTCGACCCGAGGAAGCCGACCGAGCCGCGCCGCGTGACGAACGTCCCCTTCCATCCTGACGCGCGCCGTCACGACGGTTTCGCCGAGGGCATGCTCATCTGGTGATGCGTCACGCCGCCGCGCTCTCCTGCGCCGCTGCCGGCACCGTCCATACTGCGCCCAGTGCCGCCAGTCGACTGCAAGTGCCAAATTCCGTTTTGTCATCGCTGTTTCCTCCATGCCATACACATACATCGCTGTACGCCCAAACCGTCCCGGAGGCGGCTGCATTTTCACACGAAAAAGCCTGCCGTCCTGTCCATCGCAGGATGCGTGGCGGCACCAAGGGCGCACCGGCGTACGAGATTCGGTGAGGTCTTCCGCTCTGCTTCATCGTTGCCCTGCCTTCCCGGTTTCCGCAGTGACATCATAGGGCATTCTCAGCATTACGGCGGCGGGACCGCATCGGCATTGCACGATTTCCCTGTTATGCCCGAGGGCACCGAACCTCTTATTTATATTTGCTATCGTGGTATACCGTAGGCATATCGTGGTGTCAATTCTTTTACGGGATTTCATTCGCGTACGCCGCCGATCCCGTCCAGCCTCGTCAGGTGCGGTTCAGTCGTTCGATCTGCTGCGGATTCATTCGCTTTTATACGCAAGCTTTTCACGCTTTTCGCAATATGATATAATGAGAATCAAATTATATGATGAATCGCTGAACAGGAGGGTACTGCGCTTTGACCGCGCATTATTGCGCAGGCGGATCTTTCCGGGATACGGAACTGTCTGCGGGAGCTCGGTGAGTACATCGACACAACCAATTCCAACGTCATCACCGTCGCGCAAGAATGTCGACGCGCGTGCTGGGATCTCGATGCGCTGACGGCGGACTTCACGCTTCGTGCAGGCGCACCGTCTCTCCGCGCGCCCAGCTCGCGGAGACCCGTCTCGTCAAAAGCTGCGGCGGGCTGCCGAGCAAAAGTACGGACACTACGCGCGGATTCGCCGCACGACGAAGGGCATTCTGCAGGCGAACGATCTCGCCATCGTGCGGCGGGAGACGGTGCGCGCGGCGGGAGGAGCTGATGCTGCGTGCGCCCGAGATACTGGCTCGCACCCGCGCTCGTCGCCCTCTCCGCCTGGATCAGCGACCACGAGGAGATCGCCGTGCGCGCTGCTCCGCGAGCACTGCGCCGCCGTGACGAGAGAAAACGGCGCTCTTCTTTGCCCTCGTCTGCTGCCGCCGTGCGGGGCGCGGTGCCCCCGCCCTGCATGGGCGCGGCACTACCTCATGCGTCAGGACGGACGGCACTCGACCGCAAGGCGATCCTCATCGTCGACGCGTGCGCCGGGCGGGCTCCTAGGCGTGGACACGGAGGGCCTGATTGCGCGGCAACTCGACGCATGGCTCGCCCGCTCTCCGAGCAGCCGGGGCTGTCGAGGGCGCAGGAGGCCAGCTGGGAAGGCGCTCGCCGTCATGCGAGCCCGAGACGCCCGCCGCGTTCCACTATCCCTATCTCGAAGAGCTCAGCCCGACCGTCGCCGATCTGAAAGTCACCTCGCCGGCGCGGAGCTGCGAGCAAATTTGCGCACGTCCAGCCGATCGTCATGCGGACGCCCAGCGCACGCTGGTGCAGGGCTCGACCGCGTCCTCACGAGCCTCGTGACGGATTTCGACGACGGCGGAGCAGCCCCTGCGGCGGTGACGTTCAGCGCTCGTCGCGGATGAGGGCGGCGACGGACGCGCGCAAAAGGATAGCAGCTCAAGCAGGAGGCGTTCGAGGCGGCGCGACTTCTCGCTCCTGACCGACGCCGCCATGAACCCGAAGGAGGCGCAGGCGAGCGTCGCAACGCGCAGAAGATGGCGCTCGCCATATCAAGAGACTGGATGCTCTCCGCCTATCGCGATTTGCATCGCGCAGAGACACCGCGCCGCCGTGCCGCAGCATTCGCTGCGCATCGGAGTTCGGGGACGGAAAACGGCGGAGACGAGGAGGGCTCCTGCGGCAGTTCGCCGCGTGGAACGACGCCATGCGCGACCGCGAGCTGGCAAAGCTGCGCCTGACCGGCAAGCAGGAGGCTCTGCAAGTGGGCGGGCATCGTCCCCATCGTGCTCGGGTTCTATCTCGGCGGCGCGGTCGGGCTCGTCATCGGCGCGGTCATCGGCGTGCTCATCTACCTGAGCTACCGCAGCGCAAAGCGCGCCCTCGAAACCGCAGCGCGAGGGGCTGCCAGCGCACTTTCGCCGAGCAGGGGCAAAGCGGGGCGGAGATCGTGCGCGGCCTCCTCGCCGAGGTCGTGGACTCACCGCGAGGCGTACCGTGCGCTCGACGCCGACAGCAAAGAACGCTGGATTACCTCACGGCACTGGACGTTTCCGCCTTCCGCACCGTCGCGAGGGGCGACCGCAGGACTCTACGATATGGGAGGCCATACGATGAACGAGCAAAATCCGTTTGCCGCGATCGACGAAACGATGCTGCTGCGCACGGCGCAGCGACACCTGCCGCACAGGACGCACGCAGCCCGCAGGAGGGCGTGCGCGCGGCGAGTCCGAGGTGCTCGCGGCGGGGCTGCCCGCATGGAACCTCGAGCCGCCGACCGCGCCCGTGCGCAGGAGACGCGCATGATCGCCCCGCCGAATACCTACGCCCAGTGGGCGGCGCTCCTAACTACCTTCGCTGCGGGGACGGCGGACGAGGAGGCAGTGCACGCCATGCGCGCGGGGACGCTCGTGTGGCAGTCGGGCGTCGCCGAGCGGTTCACCCAGCGGCTGCTCGATGCCCCTGAACACGCGCATCCAGAAGGACGGCGACACGTTCTCGCGCGACCTCGCGCGCGCGTCCGCTGAGCAGGATACCATCGCGGCACTCCTCGCCCAGCGGCGCAGATTTCGCACGCTCTATGCGGCGGCCGACCTCCCCGCCCTCCCGCCGCGACGCGCAAAGAGACCATCGCTGCCGTACAGACGGCGGCCGACCGCACGCAGGAGTCGCTGAGGCCTCCGCAAAGACAGACCGCACGGGGCGCATGAGCGCGCTCGTGCGCAGCCACAGGGTAAACGTACTGGAAACGGAGGCGTTCTCATGACCGCGACAGACGTGCGAGGAGCTGCTCGCGCGCTACGGCATCGCACGGATCCCTTTATCACGCTCCACCGTCGAGCGCGCCCGCGCGCTGACACTGCTCAAAGAGGTCGCGGAGAGCTCTCTCTGCCCTTTTGCATCCATACGCTGTCCAAGGGCGTCTACGACCTCGCCACGGACAAGGTGCTCAGCGACGACAAGTCCGTCTACGGCGCGCTCGACTTCATCGGCGAGCAGATGAAGCACCGCGGACACGACCCTCGTCCTGACCGAGACGCCCGACCTCTCGACCGACACGAACGACGCGCGCCCAGCTCCCTCGACCTCGTGACCCTCGCGAGACGAGACGGGCGGGCAGATCATCGTGCTCACCACCGCCCCATCTGGAACCGCCTCCAGCGCCTCGAGGCTGCGGCTCGAGCTCCCGCTGCCCGACGAGGGACGAGATGGAGCAGATCGTGCGCGGCTACATCGACGACTATCAGCGGCGAGATCACAATCGAGTGGACGGACGCCGACATCCGCGAGGCGGCATCCATCCTCTGCGGCGTCACCGCCATCGAGGCGGAGAACGTCATGGCGGCGCTCATCGCGAAAAATCCATCCGGCGGGAGGACATGGACGAGGTGCGCACGGCGAAGGATCGCCTCTTTCCGACATCTCCGGACTGGAGAAGATCACCGTCGACGAGGCGTCCGCGACGTGGGCGGGCTCACGGGACTGCAGGAACTGGCTCGACGAAAAGCGCCTCCTCTTTACCGCGGAGAAACGCAGCCTGCTGCGGGAAAAGGGACTCAAGTCCCGCGCGGCATCCTGCTCGTCGGCGTGCCCGGCTGCGGCAAGTCCTCTCGGCCAAGGCGATCTCCGCCAGCTGGAAACTCGCTCTACCGCCTCGACTTTTGCGACTGCTGCAGGGCAGCTACGTCGGGCAGACCGAGCAGCAGCTGCAGAGCGCGCTCCAGACGGCGGAGAACGTCGCGCCGTGCATCCTCTGGATCGACGAGATCGAAAAGGGGCTCTCAGGCGCGGGCAGCTCGAACGACGGCGGCGTCTCCACGCGCATGGTCGGGCAGTTCCTCTTCTGGCTGCAGGAGTGCCGCAAGCCGGTCTTTGTCGTCGCGACGGCGAACGACGTCTCCATGCTCCCCTCGGAGCTCCTGCGGCGCGGGCGGTTCGACGAGCTCTTCTTCATCGACCTGCCGACCGCCGACGAGCGCCGCGACATCCCTGCACCTCTACATGCGAAAGTATCTGGGGCTCGACTTCGCGGGTGCATTCGCCGACACCCTCGTCGCAATGACCGACGGCTTTACGGGTGCGGATCTCGAGTCCACCGTCCGTGACCTCGCCTACCGCGCCATCGCGAACCCCGCGCTTCAGCCTGAGCGCAGAGAACCTGCGCAGCGCCTTTGAAAACGTCGTCCCGCTCTCCGCGACCGCGCCGGGAAAAAATCGCCGCCATCCGCGACTGGGGACGCGAGGCGCGCTGTCCCCGCGAGCGGGCGCCCCATCGGCAGCGAGACCGAGCTCAAAAAATCCGCCGAGATGCGCACGCGCAAGGTACTGGTGTAGCCCCGCCCCCGACAGAAAGGAACGAACATGCCGCGACCACTACTCCACCGAAACCAGACGGAACAGACACAGGAAGCCGCCTGAGCCTGACCGCCGCTCCCGCGAGACGCAGAGAGGCGCAGGAAAATGCCGTGCAGCTCGCGCGCCGTCTCAAAGAGCCGCGCTCCAAGGTCATACATCGACGCCATCCACAAACTCGATGCGACGGCGCGACCATGAGTGCGGCGGGCGCGACGCCATCGTCGACGCCATCCGCGCGGGTTCCCCGACATCGTCGGTATTGCATCCATCCCCATCGGCATCGTCGCGCAGTGCTTTCTCGGCGCGCCCCTACGAGGTGCACACCATCAACATCACCGGGGCATCATCGCGCACTATAGGCGCGGCGAGCCCCTCCCGAGCATGGAGGGCGCTCGCTCGCTCCGCCGCACACGGCGGCTACGAGTTCGTCGAGGTCTCACAGCGACGGCACATACCGCGCCATCAGCAGCGACGGCGCCGTCCCGTCGTCCATCCGCGCTGAGGAGAGGCGGGGCGCTGCACAGGGTGCTCCATCGGCGCGGTGGGAGGCCACCATAGCAGCCGCCCTCACCGCCCTGATAGCAATATTCAGAAACGTCAAAAGTGGGTGACCAAACGGAAATATGTGTGGTATACTGTGGGCATGGAGAATGTCCACAGTCATCCTTTCTTTGTCGATTTTTAGCGAGAATTGCCCGTGAAACGCGAAGAAGTCGTCCATCATCTCGGAAACCTTCGACCCCGAGATCTACAACCTCCTGCAGGAAGAACGCCAGCGCCAGCGCTACACACTCTCGCTGATGCCGAACATGAACGCCATGTCGCCGTTCGCGAAGTATCTTGAGGGCAGTATCCTCACGGAACAGCTTCTTTGACCGCAGCGACGAGACCCCGACCGGCGGGCTCCACCTTGAGGCCATCGTGCGCGACCGCGCAAAACAGCTCTTTCACAGTGACCACGCCATCGTCCGCCTCGGCAACATCGTCGCCGCCTCGCGCGTCGTCTTTCGAGCACTCCTCACGGGGGCGACATGGTGCCTCCTCAACCTGCGCAAAAGATCACGTTGCGGGACTCTCCTACCGCTTTGAGAACTACGGCATCGAGCCCGGCACGCAGGAGATCGACTGCGGTGCGCGCGCTCAGGCGGAGCGCGTCCGGCCGCGGCTCATCATCTTTTCCCGGTCAGCTTCCCGCGCACGATCGACTACCACGATCCTCTACGAGATCGCTCAGACCGTGGACGCTTACCTCTGGGTCGACATCAGCCAGAACGTCGGTCTCGTCGCATCCAAACTCATCCCCTCGCCCGTGCGCGCTCGCCGATGTTGTCACGTTCTCACGCGCGACTCCCTGCGCGGGCCCGACGGCGCGGTCGTCCTCACGAAGGCGGAGCTCGCCTCACGCATGGATGCCGCCGTCATCAATACGGGGCATGAGGCACTGCACATGAACCACCTCGCCGCGCTCGGCGTCGTCCTGCGCGAGGCGGCCAGCGAACGCTACCGCAACTACGCCGCACAGGTCGTGCAGAACGCACAGGTGCTCGCGCGCACCCTCCCCGACCACGGCGCGTCCGTCTCTGCGGCGGCACGGACACCCATCTCTGTCCTCGCCTCCACGGCGGCGGGCGTTGACATCGGCACGGCGGTCAAGGTCATCGGACAGATGGGCATCCGCGTCAAACTCGATACAATGCCCACAATGGATCCGGGACTCTTCCTCCACGCCCTGCGCCTCTCGACCTCGAGACCCGACGACCCGAGGAATGCGCGAGGAGGACATCGCCTACATCGGCTCCCTGCTCGCAAAGCCGCTCTCGACCGTCCTCACGCCCTGAGCAGATCGAGGCGACGCGCAAGAAATCGTCGACCTCGTCAAAGACGCCCCTCTTCGCCGATGAGTGGATGGGCGACTCTGAGAACTGAGCCGCGACACACACAGATAAAAGAGCGCCTCTCCGCCAATGCGCGGAGGGGCGCGTTTTCGTATGCGCTATGCCCTTTTTTCGAGAATCTCCTGCATCTCCCCAAGGGTCTTCATCGGATCGGCATAGAGCGCATACCCCATCAGTGGATGAGGCCGCGAATTTGATGGCGAACGGATACTGCTTATGTGCAGCAAGATTCGCCATCTCATGGAGCATGGTCGATTCATTCGCCCCCTCAAAGAGGGGGTGATAATGCGCTTGCCGTCCTCTTTTGGAGATTTCCCCTTCACCTCTTGACGGAGCATCCGGTTGAACTTCTCGATGATGGAAATCGCCTCGTCGTCGAAGATGACATAGCAGCGACCACTTTGCTCGTCATTATAGACGATTCCCTTGACGCCACACTGATTCAAAAGCTCGGATGCTTCCTGTTGTCCTTCCACAAGGTCGCTGATCGTGCCGTAGATATTCATACCGTCTGATTCGGACAAAGCATTCTATAATCTCGGCAACAACTTTGTCTTTTCCAAGACGGCGCACATCATTCCAATTTTTCGAGTTGGTCCGAGTGTCAGCCCGCGAACGAGTTTTTCCAAACTTTTCCGCACCTTCGGAGTCTGCTCGTTAAACGGCTTCTGCTCGTCAAGAAGAACGTCGTTGTCAGAGATTTCAGCCTCATGAAGAAAGCCTCTCTTTTCTATTCCAGACAACCGCTTCCGATACTCCTCGACGTTTCCTGTTCTGTGCAAAATACAGCCCGTAGCCGTGCACCTGTGCGCCATCGCCCGTACCGATTCCACCGAGATCAGAATGCGTCAAGTCATGCGGTGTGCCGTGCCATGCGGATTGGCTGAACGTCTCTTTTGATTGACAATCCCAAGCATCTCAGTATACATAGAAAAATGAAAAGAGGACGAACGACCGAAGGCGTTGGGCTGTCGGCAGCATCAGCTGTCCCGGCTGGGGTGACCTGTAAGCATGGACGCGGCGTTACCTCTTTTTCTGTTTCCAGATTCATGAGGTCTTTGCTTGTGCCACTCTTTGTAATCCAGCTATCAACCCCTTCTCATTGTCAAAGAACGCCGTTTTGAGGAAGATCTCTCCCCGTAGGAAGAAGTTCATAAGCCACGCCCGCCGCTCCGCGTGGCGTTTTTATTTTGCACAGAATCGTTTTGCCGCCGTAATCTCCCTGCTTGTCATATCCAAGTGAACACGCTGGAAGTTCTCCATATTCTCTTGAATATCTGTATAATCTGCATCCGTCATTTCAGGATGGCGATTATGCGTATGAATCATATCATCTTGAGCAACATCAACGACCGCACCACTAGGGGATGTCATTCGCAGGAATTTCTTGTTTCTGCTGCTGCCGTCAGCGTCCGGCATACGCATCCGTCGACTAAATTCTTCCAGGGTTACAGCATCACTGCGCCGCATCGCCGCCTGATGAAGTACATCACCCGAACGCATATCCTTCCCGCCATACCGCAGATCAAACCGCTCCTTGAAGTAATCCATCGCGGTATAGTTCTCGTTGCCTTCTGCGTGCGCATGGCTTTCGCAAAAAATATCCGCATGATGCGCAAAGGAGCGCATTCATTCGCGCGACCTTCGTCTGCTTATCATCTTTCTGCTTGCCACCGATTTCTTCAAGCAGTCTCATGATTTGACGATAGACAGAGTACGCCTCTGGAGACAGCCCCGCAGAGCCCTTGACTTCAAACGAATCAACCTTCATCATGCGGTCTTTGATGTTCTCAAGCGTTTGAATATGCCCGTTCAGTTCATCCAGTTCGCCGCGATGCGCCGTCCATTGCTCCGCCGCTTCGCGCGTGGTCGGAACTATCGGGTGCGGTCTGCTTCAGCTTTGCACTGATGCCACCTGCTGTAGGCGGTCCAGCATAACCGTCCCGTCATTGTCCTCTGCGCCGCGAGCTGCTCCTGCATCTTCTCCGAGCCGCCCCCTAGGTTCAACCCCCGTGCCAAGTGCCGCATCGCAGCAGCCGCCTCCGCCGTAATGAGACCGTCCCGCACGCCAACGCGAAGGGACTCAAGCATCTCTGGTTCCGACGATGCCATGCCGCCCACAATCGCCGCGCGTGGATCATCAAAAAGGATGGGTCAGACATAACCGCGCTTTTCATGCGCTTGTATGTATTCCACTTGAAGAGCCTGCTTGTATGCAACATCATCATTGAGGAACGAATCCGCAGAAATCGTGTTCTCCCCAATTTCATGTGCCTTTTAAAGGAATCGCTGATAAAACAGTCTCAGCTTGGCGTAGATCCGATTGAGGCAGCAAACCGGACGCATAGCGAGGGCTATGTGGAGGATCGCGGGCGAAAAAGCGGGCGAGATGCGTCAAGATGACGATGCGAGTGTCGTCAGTGCTTTCCTATAAGATATATGCAAAAGGCGCACGCTATTTGGGCGGTATTCCGTCGCCGGATGTATGAGGAGCGTCACCTGCAGCGCGAGTTACACATTTTCAGCCTCGGATGTATGTATTTCTTTTCATCCTGGCTGGAAAACTATCGGTATGCGTCGAGCTTTTGTCCTATCTCAGATTAGGAAAATATGTGGAGCGAACTCATCCGGGACTACGCTCGATTAGCGAGGTGATATTGACGACCCAATCAAAGCTCACGCCGTCTGGTGATTGATGAAGATCGCGTGTGCCGCTTCCTCGTAACAGGAGGGGATGTGGAGGGCACAAAAATGCCCGCACGCAGGCGGCAGTAACGCATCACTTGCATCTCATAGACTTGTGTTATAATGTGGCTTGGCAGAGCGAAGGATTAGCATTACGACTAGCTGCGAAAAAGCCCCCAAGTTCGCACTAACTGCTTTTTCTGTTCATCCATTGCAGGCGGGGCTTAACGCCTGGGCTTGTTGCCTTCTCTCTCATCCGTCAAGCTTCATTTGCAGAGATAGTGGCGGTGACTCATCCCCGCCAGAACGGAGAGCAAAAACGAGGATTAACATCATCTTTGACATCACTCTCCTTCCCGTGCCGCATGTATGGAGGCAACGCATCCAGTATAGCACACAGTTCCAGAACATCTAACCAACTCCAAGGAAAAACCACCCACCGTGTTGACGCACGATGCTCGTGAAAGACAAGTTACCCGGCGGGGCGTATTTTCGTTGCAGATGAATGCATTTGATGCCATACTAAAATAAAAGGGAGGTGTTCACTGCTGGCACCATGCTTTGGTACACCCCTCGCACTAGATGAGAGACGGAGCGGACGAGCCGCTGCAATCTGTGCCGCACTCGGCATGGATCTCCCGACCTATCTTCTTGCGGCGGTGTGGTTCTCTTGCCTCGTCCGCGAGCGCGCGAAATCCCGTTTCACTACGCATCTGAATGACGCGCCGATGATGCGCGGCATCCGCGCAATGCTGGCATGCCTCGATGATTGCACACGAAGAGGGAATTGCAGGCATGAGCCTGGATGAGATCCAATGCGGAGATCGCCGCCGCAAGGAAAGGCTATAATGCATTATGCGGTCATTGATACAAACATCCTGATTTCTGCTGCACTCACGTGGGACGTGCCGGGGGCGCATCATCCTATGCGCCCTTTCAAGGAACCATTTACCCACTCCTGAATGAGACTATTTTTCGCGAGTATCGGGAAGTTTTGCTACGTCCAAAGTTCCATCCCCATCGCCATCTCTGACATAGACGATCTACTGGCGGCGAAATGCAAACGCATGCACCCTGGCTCAACGCGCCTGCACTGTCCGTCGAACTGCCCGACCCGGAAGGATCGCGTTTTCACAGAAGTGCTCATGGAAAGCCGTAAAAGCACTGAAGCGCGGTCCTTGTCACAGAGCAATATCAAAGCATTTTCCATCAGAAGAATATGTCCCGACACCGCGCGCAAATGCTCAATCGACTGATTTTGCAGACAGCGCCCCCACCGAGAATGATCGGCGGGGCGTATTTCGTTTATGCTGCGCTGCGAGAAGCGCCTGCACCTCTTCGAGCGACTTCATCTGGTCGGCATAGAGCGCATACCCCATCATGGATGAGACCGCGAATTTGATGGCGAACGGATACCGCTTATGTGCGCAAGATTTGCCATTTTGCGTTAACCGCTGCTTTTAGCCTTGTCTTGTCCGGATCATGGTTCGCGATGAGAAAGATCAGTCTCGATGTTCTCTTCGATATCGTGATATGATGCTTTTTCCCGCCATATCCGAAATCAGTCAAGCTCGCATTTTCTGCAGAACACCTTCGCCATATCTGCACAGAATCGATGCATCGCCGCATCCGTCGACAAATGCCTGAACATCATTCAGATGAGCGACCAGCCCCTGCCGCACCATCCAGCGCGTCATCTCCATGCACTTCATCTCGATCACAGCGAGCGTCGGTGCTCCCTCGTCCTTTCGGGCAGACGCGGTCGATGGCCATTCCACAGCGACCATATCAAACCGCGCATTCGTCCCTCTGCATCGCGATAGAGCATACTCCACATCAACGATATAGTAATCCGTCGCGTGTGAGATCGCGCCATGCCGATTATTCTCCCGTACGACGACCTGCTGGAATTCCCGCTCATACTTCCGATTCTTCGCGAACCAGACATCCATCGCATGCTTATACAGCGGGATACGTTCGACTGCCACGCAGATCGAAGGATTTGCCGCCATCCCCATCATACTTCGTATCAAACGAGCTTATAGCCCATGCGCGCTGCGGTCAATGCGAAAGAGGCTGCGCGCCGCGATAGTAAAGATTCGCCGCGTACTCTCCTCGAAATTCCAAATCAAGGTGTCATCATGCTGCACGTACGTGAGCAGTTCGTGAAACAGTCCGCCCTCTTGAAAATTGTTGAACATCTCTTCGCCCAATGCTCTTTGATACATCCCCTTCACCTTTCTCCCATCAAAAGCATATTGCTTCTACAGTATAAAATAATATTACTTTTCTTTTCAACTTCTGAAAAATATTTTTTCTTTTCTGATTTACATTGTAAATAAGTTTATATATAATCTAAATATGTTCACAGACAGCTGAATCATTTCATCAAGCAAGAATATGAGAGTGTTATCATGAAGAATATCCAGCTCTTACTGAACGACGATGAGTACGCCCATATCGCAGAGGCCGCGGGAAGGCAGGGGCATTCCTGTCCTCGCGCACATCCGCGCTGCTCCTCGGCACGAGGATGCGTCGTGCGGCGACATACGCCGACACGCTGCACCGTGTCGAGGCACTGACGCTCGAGACAAAGTTCAGTCTAAAGACCCTCTTCGGCTCAGACTGGACAATGCCGCGCGGAACAGCTGACCCTCGGCAGACGTTCTACGACATGGGTCGACGGCGGCAAGGTCACGCGCTGGCCAAAGGCACTCGGCAGCACAGCTCGAACATCATGCAGTACGTGCGCGTGTAAAGGAACACGCACGGAATAGGAGAGAACGGAGGAACGCATGAATCTCAAGGAAGCATTCCAGATGCAGAAAATCCTCAGTCGCCTGCTGGGAGGCTGCCTCATATCTGGACGATACGGACAACGTCATGACAGTGACGGAGAAGCATCTGCGCAGCAAGGTCGTCCCCGAGCAGGCGGACGAGGACGTGGACTGCAGCGAGAAGTTCTACACGGCGTACGATCCCATGACCGGTGCTGCGCGCATGGCACGCCCTCATGGAGGAAAAGAACGACTCGGCGCGCCATTACACGGCAAAGCGACAATGACGCTGAACTTCGACACCGCCGCCGAGGAACAAGGCACGCCGCCGCTTCCCTCAAGACGCTCGCGCCTATCGGAGCAGCGTTCCACGAGCAGGATGTGAAACGCGGTGCGGGGAAGGGCTACGTCTTTAACAAGGACGGCAAACAGACCCCACTACTGCTACGACATCGAGGTAGTAAGGACGATCGACTATGATCGGGATGCCGTGCGCCCTATCAGGAGGCACTTTCAAAAACAGCGTGGATACGTCCGTGCGCTTGACGAGGCCTCCTCAATGTACAGGTTGACTACACGCTGCAGCCAATCCGATGCCTACCCTCGGCGAAGACAGCGCCGAACGCCGCCTCATTGAACATCTTCGGCTGCGATGGCACCTCCCTCAGAGGATCGAGGCACTGGAAGGAAGTAGAGCAGGTGATTGAGATACGGCTGCTCCGGCAGGCAGGATCACTCCGGTTCAGGTGCAGATGAACAAGAGGGCGCCCCTCTGTGTGTCCGCACACAGGCCCAAACCATGGTATAGACACTCCTGTGAGGAGTTAAATACCACCCCCGCCCTGCACTTGCTCGGCGGACCATGCAGGGCGGATGAACATAGAGTAAGCGGGAGACCGCCACCACACTTCGCGTGCAAACGCAATGCGTGAAACGCAACAGCGTCCCTGAACGCACAGGTACGGATGCGAACCGCCGTACAACACCCTGCTTGCGGGCACGCTGCGTCAATACCGTCCACGCACGTTCCCCAACACCAAAACACTTTCGCCCCTGAATTTGCGATCGCTGCCGCCTCCTGCGGGAGTACGGCACAATGGGGAGCCACCCTGCCTCTGCCGGAGCAGCCGAGAAACGCCCGCCACAGCGAACGTGCAAACATTCGTGGGCGGGCGTTTACTATGCTGAAAGGAATGCCGATAAAGGTGTAGTCCGTCCGGGATGGCACGACTGCATCTTTATCAGTGACTTCCTAAGTTTCCACAGAAAAAGATGCCCGAAGCGTCAGCCTGACAGTGAGATTCTTTCGCAGGCGTGCCACTGCAGCTCTCCGTTCCCCTGTCCGTACCGACAGCATGTGTGGTTGACACTGAAAATTTATCACCTCAAAAGTTCTCTATCGTTACGATTCCCATATTCTAAAAGAGAAAATCAACGATACTCTTCAGCCCTCTTCCCATGGCTCTTTAGCACCCTTCACAACGCTGCGACCAACTGTTTTTACTGTTGACACAGCAACGCTTCTTATTTTTGCATTCCTTTAACAACAGTTTCTCCAACCTTTGAACCCGCCATATGGCCAATCGTCCCACCGACAAAGCCACCAATAGCTTCGCTCCGATAGGACCAAATGCCACACCTATTGACGCGCCTAATGCGGCGCCCTTGCCCCGTGTCGCCATTCCTCGCAACGGTAGCGACCGTGACTGTTCCATCCGCTCGACTCCTTCCTTGACGGAGAGTTCGCCGGATGCCATTTTACCCAACAATCTTTATATTTTCGACCGCCACGCGGGCAACATTTGCGCGCGCCCTGCCGAGTTCCTTTCGGAATAACACTGATAATGCCTTTTCTGCACCGACCTTCAACGCACCGGCAGCGGCTGCTTTGAGTCCATCAGCACCGCTGCGCAATGCCGTTTCAATAACTTCTCGCCCTTAATCTGCTCCCCTTCCAGAGTTTTTGTGCGATATCAAACCAACACCAACAGCAGCCCCCTGCAAAGCGGCATACCCGCCTGTTTCGACACCAATGGCAAGATCTTTTCGCAGCGTATTCATTCAGTTCAGATCGTTCCATTCACCACTCTGCGCCTCGTCGCGCATCCGAGCAACATCCTTCTTTGAAAGTGGATTACTCTTTGTCCCGTCTGGGCTTCGATGATGCTTGTTGCATCCGGACTTCTTTTTCCTGTCCTTCGGGAACGAGTTTACGCTGTCCTCGATAGTCTCCCTCGAACGCATCTGCCGGTCGCTTGTCATCCTTACAATACTTCGATTGATAGCGCCTAACAGCTTTTCCATCTCCAGTCGACCAATGGCACAAAGATCAGCCGAGTTCTTCGCATAGCCTTTCCTGTCGGCTCAAAGAACCTTTGCCCGATATGGACTGCCTGCCGCTTCCGCATTCATATTAAGGGTCTGCGCATGGTGCTGCTCAGCAATAAAGCCATCCAGATTCGGGTTTTATTTAACTGCGCTTGTGTTGTAAGTGTTTCATAAAGGAAGCCTCAGTGCTCGTTTGCAGGGAGCTCTGTCGAGACTTTCAAAGGTATGCCGCGCTCTCCTGTGCAGACATCCCGGAGGTCGCCTGCTGCATAGAAGATGCAAACCAATCCTCTTTACGCGCCTACCGTTTGCAGCCGCTTTGGAAAGATCCTTGAGCTGTGCTTCAGACGTTCCGAATAGCGGTAGCGATGTCCGAAGCGTAAGGACGAGTTTCCTCCGGCGTACGCTCCGGCGTTGCCTCTTGCATCTTGCGCGGCAGCCATGTCTCAAAGTGCCTGATCGTGATTGGCAGCCCAACTCTTCACAAAGTCTGTGAGAAGCAGGCGGGAGTTCCGGCACACTCTGACGCTTTAATCAAAATAGGGGCATTTTCCTCGTCAAAGCAGAGTATATGATCATTTTTATTTCGCCATCAATGCCACTCATTGCTAACATCTCCGCTTTGCTTGCGGGCTTGATGTCAATATAGTGTCTCGCGAATGGCATCCATCTCTTCAACGTACTGGAGATGGATTTTGTATCTTCTCACAATAGTGAGCAAATCATCTGTTGTAACAGAGTTCCCTTGCCCTCAATAAACGCCATCTCAATACGGTCTTTTTACAACAGCTTCAAGATCAGCCCCATTAAACCCATTGGTCTCTTTGATGAGCGCAATCAGGTCAGCACTATTCCACTTATTTCTCTTCTTGAGGTGAATATCAAGGATCGCTCTCTTCGCCGTTTGGTAGAGGTCCACAAAAAGAGCTCGTCAAATCTGTCCCTTTCGCAGAAACTCGGCAGGATTCTCGAGATATCGTTTGCCGTCGCAACGGTGAAAACCGTATTCTCCTTCTCCTGCCATCCATGTGAGAAACTGCGAACAAAGCGCGTGCAGTCACATCATTCCCGCTGCCGTCGCTGCCAACCCCCGCAAATGCTCAATCTCGTCAATCCAGAACACAAAGGACTGAATTCGCCTCTGAAAGTTTCAGTGCCTTACGCATATTTTCTTCGGACTCACCGACGTATTTCGAGCAAGCGCCCAATATCGAGGGCGAACAAGAGGTTGAAACAGTCCGCCGTCGCCTTTGCCGTCAGACTACTTGCCACACGGCTTTGTCACCGACAATCATAATCCCCTTCGGCACATCTACACCGAACTTGATTGCCTTGTCCAGATTATGGCAAGATTTTCGCTTTTACGGATGAGCCAGTCCTTTAGATTCTCCAATCCACCGATGTCATCAATACGCTCGACAAAATTGACAATCTCAAGCATTTCCCGCCTTTTTGATGAACTGTGCTCTTTCAGAATCGGCAGCTTATCCTCCACGTCAATGCATCCGCCATCTGGTATGCAAAGATCGAGAATCTGTTTTTGTTGCCTAGCTCGTTCCGGCCCCTTGAATGAGATTACAGCAATGTCACTGATAACGATCGCTTTGAAACTGTAATCTCCATATCGGCAATGAAGGGTATGAATGATACGCAGAATCTCCTCCATCGTCGGCAGAGGAATGTCGAACACTGTGATATGGTTGCCAAGCTCAGGGCGGAATCACCTTGTTGATCTCGAGAGGGATGAAAATGGTCGTATGGTGTCATCCTGATAGAGATTACGCTCCGCAATCCGACGCAGGAGTGCAATGATCACCCGGATCATTCAGTTCGCCGTGAACATCCTTTAATACGAGAGTATCTGCAGTCAAAACCATCATCCATGGTGAGCTTCAAGAACTGTTCCAAATCATTCCCGCATCGGACTTTTTGTCTTAAAATCAGTCAGTCCAAGCGCATGATTGAACTCCACGCATTTCGCCTGCGCACCGACTGTTGCAATGGCTTCATCTATGACCTTGAAGTCAAAATGGTTGATGTAGATGATCGGATACAATGCATCCACGTAAGAAGCAGAAATATATTGACGGTGCTCCGCTTCATCACACCTCCATATACAAAAAGGCGTCCGGTTGGATGAATTGCTCATATAGTCAATGCCGTCCAGAATAACAAAGCGATTTGTAACATCTTCGCTCTTCAAGTCGCTCCACTGACGCCGGGCTTTGAACATGATCTCCGTTGCCCATACTAATGATCATATGTTTTCTTGCCCTTCGGCTCAAGATCTTTCCAGTAACTTTCAGTGTGACCGCTGAATGAACGTAGGTGCTCTCTAGCTGTTCAGCAAATTTTGTTCTTGTAATCATCTTACAGATTTGATTATAAATGGCCTCCTGATCAATTTCTTGTTGTGTATTTACTGACTGAGAAGATTCGACGATTTCAGTTGCAATATTTTGCCCGCTACGTTCAAATGATCGTGGGGTAAGGTTATATAGATTAGACACCCTCCGCAACACATTATTAATAGACTCAACGGCTTCTGATGAGCTATTGTGAAGGTCATCTGCCATCATCTGTGTTTTCTTCACTCTTCGTCGGTAGCCAGATAGTACCACCGTAGATCCTCATGCATCAAAATGCACATAATCGTAAGTGGAGACAAGTCCTTCAACCGATAGAAGGGTGCGGTGATCCATCTGGAAAATCCAGCCGTAATGCACGTAACAATCTCAGCAATATTTTACCTTGATAAGACAATATCCTTCGGATGATCCATAATTCCCTGTACCAGCTCAATGTATCCGGCTACACAATCATCGATAATACTTTTTACCTGATAGTCTCGTTTATCATATTCAGCACACAGTACTTTTTGCGTTCCTCAAGATATTCCAGTGCATAAACGCTCTCTTCGACTTTCTCATCGGCTGCGTGGACATGGAAAATTTCAATCAGAGCTTTGACGATTTCTATTGGTTTTCGGTCGTGATATTTTCCACCTGTTCCTAACTCTGCGTTGTAGCCCCGCACCCGCAACCAACGGTGGAGCAATTTATTTTGATAGTATGCCAGCACATCCTCAATGGAAATTACTCTGTAAGTCCTCTACCGTACGAACAGGCTTTGCGTCGCAAATCAGGTTGAATTTGATCGTTTTGGCATCGTAATACTCCCTTTTGATTGACAAAGCTTCAATTAAATATGTCACTGACTAACGCGGCATTCCGATAGTCCATAATAAGATCTTGCTCATAATCTTCTCAATGAGCTCCAAAGATCTCGTCAATTTTCTCATGACGGAAGCAGAATACAGGGTCTCACCGCATTGAGAACAGACACAGCAGGGCACATTTTCAATGATGACGTAGCAATGTGCAAGTGCGACCAGTATGTGCGTGCCCTCTTTCATCGTCCCATCCTTACAGATTAGACAATTCATATCCTTATTCTCCTCTGTCTCATTCCTCCACCCCGATAATCTCCTTCCATATATACCCTTCTCTAACACCGCCGTCGCTGCACGTGATGTCCTCGGCGGCAAAGGTCTCCGCGAGGACGCGGGCGATGATCATGCCGGGGACGATGTTGTGGAGCGGTCGGTGCGCGCGCGCAGGAGGAGAGCGGTGTCGCGCTCCTCCAGCGGACGGCCGCTGCCGAGCATGGCGATCATCAGCGCGAGTGCTGCCGCAGCGATACATCGTTGTGACTCGGCCGGATAGAGAAGCGCATGGAGGCGGCTCGTACTGCTGAGCACGCCGCCAAGCCCGACGAGATGCTGCGCGCGCAGGGCGCATACCGCGAGGCGTCTCCGCGAGGATCTCCCGCACATCCGCCTCGATCGCCGCACACTCCGCGGGCGTCGGAAGAGCCCCGTCACTGAGCGCGCCGCAGAGCGAGCGAGCCGAGCGGCGAACTCCACCGCTCCTGCATCGTACACCAAAGGAGACGATCTCCGTGCCTGCCGCCGCCGATATCCGCCATGATGCCATCCGCGCAGGGATGCTCGCCGCCGCCCGCGAAGGCGTACGCCGCCTCCTCCGCGCCCGAGCGCGCGGATGCGGACGCCTGTGCGCCGCTCGATCTCCGCGAGCACCGCAGCGCGGTTCGTCGCCGTGCGCAGCGCCGCCGTCGCGAAAGGCATGGACGCGGCCAATGCCGAGGGCGTCGATGAGATCCACGAGATCCGCCGAGGATCTTTACCGTCGAGATCAACGCCCTCGCGCGTGAGCCGCCCATCGGCGAGGAGCGGCCCACGAGTCCGCCGTGTCTTGCGCTTCATGAGCATCGTAAACGCATCGCCCTCGATCTGATGAGACCGCCATGCGGATGGTGTTCGAGCCGATGTCGATGATCGCGTGCAGCATCGCTACCTCTTGAGCCGCTGCCGGAATCGGCGCAATCACGCGATAGTTGTCGGGCATCCCCTCGGCCAAGAACGCCCGCGCCCCGCGAGCGCCGCCGCGCGGCCGTCGGCTCCGCATAGATGCCGCGCTCCCCGAGCGCCTTTGCCGCCGTCAGGATCGCGCCGTCATCTACGGCGATCGCGTCGCCTGACTGCTGCGCAGCGCCCGAGAGATCGCCTCCATGCGCGGCGGCTGCCTCCGCGGATGGTCTCGGCGATCGTATGCCGACCTGACGGCGTGCGCGGAAACCCGTGAAACGCATCGACGACGGGCGCGCATTTCGTACTCTGCACACCGACAAAATGCGGCGGGCGACCGATCTCCTCCGAACCCCTGATAGAGCCGAGCAGCATCGTCCCGTTCCCGATGGGGACGAAGATATAGTCGGGCACGGTGCCTCCGAGCTGGTCATGAATCTCATACGCCATGCTCTTGACCCCGTCGATAAAGAGCGGGTTGTAGATATGGGAGGCGTAGTAGGCGTCGCCGAGCTCCTCCTGCGCCATCGCCATGGTATGTGCGCCGATTCGGCACACGGACAATGTCCGCCCCATACGCTGCAATCTAGCTGACGCGCTCCGCTGACACATCGTCGGGACGTAGACGCGGCACGCAATCCCCGCCGCCTGCGTACGCCGCCACCGCCGCGCCCGCGTTGCCCGCCGTGTCCAGTGCCACACTTTTGTCGATGCCGATATGCGCCAGCTCGATGAGCCGCTTTGCGCGATCGCGAACGAGCCGGTCGGCTGGCGATCCTCCATCTTGAAATAGAACCGCCGCCCGTCCATCATGCGCGGCAGGAGCGGCGTCGGCACCTCGCCGAGCGTCACCCTATCGCATGGACATCCTTTGCATCCATCGCACTCTGGTACAGACGGAACAGGCCGCCGTTTCACATTGAAATGAATGCGTCGCAACGGGATACTCCTTTTTGCATTGTTCATGAAAAAGTGCATCGTAATTCTCCTATTCCTTCCCATCCGCAGGCGCAGCAGGTACGCCCTGCCGCATACATCGGCGGATCGACATCCTCGGTCAGCGCTGCGTCCCCAAGTACATCGTCGTCAGCGTCTCACGCGTAAACCCGTACGTGGACGCCGAGAAATCCTGCCGCGGGTCGTGGCGGTTTGTTCGGCGCACCGAGGAGGCGCGAGACCGTATCGTACATCATATCGTTCGTAAAGTACGCATCCCGCCGCCCGGTCAGCGTCGCCGTGCGGCGGCGTCGCGGCGCGAGTATTCGGGCGAGAGTAGATGAACATGGGGAATGCGCACCATATCGAACTTGAACACATCGGGATTGTAGCGAGATCTGCAGGTTCTCCCCATGATCGGAGAGTAGACCATCGCGCTGCAGGTTCAGATTCTTCTCCGCATAGGCAAAGATCTCCCGCGAGAATATGATCCGTATAGAGAATGCTGTTCGCGTGGGACGGCGCACTCGTCGCCGTCAGTCCTCGCCGCCGAGTCGAACTTCGCCCACGTATCGGGGTGAGCGGTTGTTGTAGTAGATATGACTGCCCATCAGATGCAGGACGACGAAGTTATTCGCCTTTCGGATCAATACGCGTCAGGTACGAGCGGGCTCTCGTCATACTTTCGTCGTGAGTGTAGGAGTCATCCGTCCACTCCGCACACTGCCGTCTTGGCGACCATCGTGATCGCACTGTCGAACTGCCCATAGCGCCCCCTGATTGCTGAACCAGTATGTCTTGTAGCCGATCTTCTTCGCACATCGAGGATCGACGCCGACTCGCAGAGCTCCTTGTCGTTGTACTGGCTCTTCTCCGTCAGCGCGCGCTCCAGCACGAGGGACGGTCTGCGTCCACGAGGGTAGACATTCTGATAGATCAGGAATCCGTCCCGGCTCGCCATGTCTCCAGCCACGGCGTATCCTCGTAGCGGGAAGCCGGCGCATAGGCGTGCATATGGTCGCGCGACGCCGACTCACCGATGATGAAGATCACTCGTCCCGGCACGCGCGGCAACGTATTCTCAGATCAATGATGAGCGACTCGTAGCGCTCACCCTGATTTGAGTCCATACGACTGCGTCTCCTCGACGTACGATGTCACGTCCTTGTATGTCCCTGCGATCGAGCACTCCGGGCACGAGGCAAAGAGACGCCTGCCGCGACCACCCATGACCGCGACGAGCGCCGCCCATGCGCGAGCCCTCCGCACTCGGATAGATGCGGCGCGCGAGCACGAGGTAGCTGCGGTAGAGAGATAGATAAAGAGGGCAGCAACGCCTTGATACCAAGCGCGGGCAGCGTCCCCACCGTCGGACTCGATGTGGTCCCCGCCTCGTGCCAGTTCGTCAGATGAGAGCGCCATCAGTGAGGCGGGGCTGAGCGCGTGCCAGACCGTCATATGGTACGCGATCTGCGTCAGCGGGATGAGCGCCAGAGAAAAGCGAGCACGGCAGAGCAGTGCCGCCGTCACGCGCCGATGATCCGAGCCGCAGGAACGCCCGCCGAGGTCGGCGGCGAGCGCGATCATCTCGACGTCCCGATGAGGAGTCAAAGTAGATCGTGACTTGTACCAGTCCTGATGGGTACGTCCACGCATAGAGCAGCGGGAACGTCGGACACCAGAGGCAGCCCCGGCACCATCGCCCCAGGCATTCCCGCACGAAAAGAGCGAAACACCAGTCCCATACTGCAGCAGCATAGGACAACATGACAGGAATGAGCCCGGGGAGAAAATACTCCGCGCCCATGTCACCATCCCATATTGATATAGAGCGGCAACCGCTGACCCGAAAATAGATGCCCGCCGCCCGCCGCATAGCGGATCCACTCATTGGTCCGCTCCACGCGCCAGCTTCATGAACGAATACTCTACTCCATAATAAAGATCTCAAGATCCCGTCGACCGAAGGACAGTGCGCTCCGCGTGCGTATCAAAGGCAACGTCGATACGATAGCCGTTGATTGCAGCCGATGTCCTCTGCCACGGCCCTCGCCGTAGCCGGGGTATAAAAGACGTGGGTTCGAGCGGGATCACGGACGGGTCAACGGCGATCACGCCGCGGCGCACGAAAGCGTCCCCGTCGCCGTATGTTTGCCGTTGCCGGGATCGTGCGCACCGTACGCCGTCGCCGGCACATAGACCGAGCGTCCGCCGCCGCGGCTCACCTGCGGGGCGCTCTCGACGATGCCGGGGCCACGGGGTCATAGTCCGCCCCGCCTGACAGCGTGGTAGGTCGCCCGCAGATCCCATCACGGTGAGCGATGCGCCGCCCGACAGCGCCTCGATCGCCTCGCGCGTCAGCGGGGCCCCGATCCCGTCCGCCGCCCGCAAGATGGCCCCTGAATCAAGAGCTCCTGCACGTGCTTTACCGCACCGCCGCGCATCCCTCGCTTGACGAGGATGTGCGCTGCCTCGGCGGGCATCACCACCAGCGGTGCGCGGGACCGCCAGTGCCGTTCCCGCCGCGAGACTGCGGCGCGGCGTCCTCGTGTCCGCCGCGTCATCACGACGCCGACGTCTCAAAAATATGTTTCAGGCGAAAAGGAGTTTTTCGTATCTGTGCCATTCGGATGCTCCTTCATTTCTCAGCGCGCTGCGCAATCTTCCCCATCGGCGGCACGCCCTCTAGCGCCGCCTCGACTGGCTGTATGGATCCGTGCCTCCACGCAGCGCATCCATTTCTTTTGATAGAAATATTTTACTATAAAGAAGGAAATCCGTCAAACCTGCGCTAACTCGATCGCGGGAGCACGCGCGATCAGCCCAGTCCTCCGCCGCGTACCGATGGGAAACAGCGCAGCCCTCCAGCGTCTCCGCGTCCAGCTGCCAGACCACGGCGTGACCCGAGATACGCCGTCAGCTCCGCACGCGTAAAGCGCCCGTCCGCGAGCACCTCGCCGATCGCCGCGTCCTTCACGCGCGCCCAGTGGCGGAACGCCCGTGATGCGCCCGTGCACCATGCGGGTGCGCGGGGATGCGCCGCCGGGACTGACGCGCCGCCGCCCAGATCCCGAACACCATCGCAGCCCGTCAGCACCTTCCACTGCGCGCGAGATCGTGAAATATAGATCCTCGGCGGATGATGAGAGCTCGGCGCATCATCGCTCGATGAACATCGACGCCGCCGCGCCCTCCGGCACGGGGTCAGCAGGCGAGCGGCGCACCTCATACGTCGGCGCGGCATCATAACGACGGTGCAGAAATGATCTTCAGCGGCACATGAGACGAGGCGGACTTATCCGAGAGTTGTGATCGCGTTGCGTCCGATTCTCAGCCGGTACGCGGTCTTGAGGTGACGCCCGCACAGTCACCGTCGAGGGGCGATGAGTTCGGGCGGGATGAGAAGATCTCCGCGCGGCGTGCATAGGTGAGTCGACGGTACCGACACATCGAGATTTCTCGCCGTCGAGCCGATTCGCTGCGCGGCACGGAGCACGCAGATATCTGTTCCCTCCGCCGCCCAGCGCGAGCGCATCGCAGCAGCCTTTGAGTAAACGCTATGGCCGCATTTCGCGCAATCATGCGCAGCCCTCCTCTGGTGCCTTCTTATGGGATCCAATGCGCCGTAAAAATGATATTTTTCATTTGTTTGTGGGGGAAACACTGATGTTGTCCCTTGCCGTTCCATGCGCCCGTATGGTAGGTGATGATTGATGTCTCCACCGCGATGGAGTATGGGCTGGCGGTGGCGGTGCAGCGTGAGTGAGCCGTTACCTCACCGCTGACATTGGATGTTCTTTTGTGTTCTTCCTCGTGCGTGTTTTCTTTGTAGTGTGAATAGCGTTATTGCGCGTGCCTGACCGTACAACAGCCCTTTTGTTCTTGTGCTTTGCGACAGTGACTCCGAAATTCTGATCGGCATTCTCCGCTGTTGGCGTCTCAAATCTCCCAGATGTTTCACCATGCAGGAGTTTCTTCTGCGCTCCTCCGGCGTGTGAGTTTTTTCTGTTGTCGATAGGACTCTTGTTATTTATTTTCCATACCATATCCTCGCCTTTCCGCAAGATTGAAACCGTGTGCTGCCGCTTGGTTCTCTTCTGTTCCATCCTTGGTGCAACTGATACCGATCGAAAGTGTCAGCAGTTCCCTGCCTTATTATACTCGAGCTCTCTTTTGTAACACTGTGGACATCAATTGATTTGTACAATCGGTCATCAGGTCCAATGTCAGATCAAAACAATATGGCAATGTCTGCGGGTCGAGTCGTTGATGGATGATTATGCGAGAATCAATTCATGGTGCATAAATTGTTTAACGAGGTAAGTTGTGTATTGACTGGAGCGAAACGTGTTCTTTCCCCGTAGATGATGGACCTTATGGAAAATCCAATGGCGTGGAATGAAGCAACCTCTATTGCTGTCATTGGAATGCTGTATCGTGAAGCAGTTCTTATGCACGACTCTGTAAAGATTCATTTTGCGCTGGGTGGAAAATCGAGGAAATCTCATCAGAGAGACCTTGCTGGACAGCAATATTCTGTGATCTGATTCTTGTTTATGCTTTTTGCCTGTTAGTGTATGGTCTCGGCATGCCTTCTATCAGGTTCTGCACCGCATCACATCACATTTTCCACGCCTGCTACAACGCAGCATCTCTCTCCTCGCATCGCCTTCCCGTTGGGGATCACACGCGGAATGAGCCTTCGGCATTTCTGCGGTAATCTTCCGCCCGTGTCATGTCTTTTGGGTCGCGGATGTTCTTTCGGTGACCCGAAAAGTGCCTCGCCAGTTTACTTACGTTAACCTTGCCGTCATGCGGTCAGTTATCTCCATCACGTGTGCTGCGGTTTGCGCCCGTGCAGTAACCCCGTCGATAGAATGAAAATGCCGATTCTCCACGTGAGAAAGGAACGGTATCATTATAATAATCTGTTCTTTTAGCAATATCTTTCATATTGGCGTGTTTTATCTGATACTTTATAACGTTGTATTTTTGTGCTGTTTTCATTTTACGAAGGAGTTTTCATGCGGGAAGAATCATCTCCTTGCGCCGCCTCTCCCTTTTCATCGGTTGTCTTTGAACGCCTGCGGCATATGCGGCTCAAACAACGTGCTCACCCCGTCACCGCCGTAACACACGAGGCTGAGCGCCATCCCCGTCACCAACGCCTCACAGAGCGCCGCGCTTCTGCGGCAACAGCAATAGCCGACAAAGCGCCTCGATGCAATGATTGGCGTGCTAAGGGTGCTCGGTTGCCAGTTATTCTCACCGCAACGGGCGGAAGTGCGGTCACTTTGCCGGCAATCGTCGTTTTCTCAGCCCAGGGCAATCGCAGCGGAGACCGATCACACGCGATACAGCGCTTTTCGCATCGCCTCCGTCTCCAAACAGTTTGCCAGATTACCCTGGTGCAGCCTCGCTCGAGGAAGGAAGGCTTTGGTCCCTGACGACGACGTGCAGCCACATATCAGCTGGCTTCGCCGGAGAAATCCTCGCAACACCCCATCACAGTGCGGACGCTCATGCGCCACACTTCATCGCCGCGCGATGGGAAAGCTCCATCGCACCCGCCGCGGTCAGCGTACGTAAGTTTCTTGCACCCTGAGGGACGTTACTGGCACGACACTGCCCCGCAGATGAAGCTCCCGGACAATATTTCTGCTATGCCAATATCAACCACGGCCTACTCGGCACGATTATCGAGAAAGCAGCGGCATGAGCAGCTGGCGCTAATAACAAAGGAACACATTTCCCTAAAGGCGGCTGGACACCTGCGCAGACTATGTGCCTGGCAATCACGAAGCGTGACTTTGGCAAAGCTCGCACACACATCGGCAGAAGGACGCAGCACGGCAACTGGAATGCGAAAAGGCAGTCCATGGTACGCAGCCAGGCGGACGCCTGCTAACGGTCAACAGCCGAAAGCGGAGTCCATCTATCTTCGCAAAATCGCGCAGAGTGACATATTCAAGGCTGGATTTCTCCTCGATACTGCGTGTACCCGGTACCGATGCAACAATGCTTTCCCACTACAAGGCAGTCTGCGCACTCCCCACGAGGAACTGACGCACATCTATGGAATTGCGTCGATGAACGGCTGGCAGCACCTATCAGTGGGAAACAGATTCTCTCTCCCGCATCCATCCGAGGTGCCGCAGTGGCAGCATGCACGCCGTGCCAGAAAAAGGCGAGAGCGTACTGCCGGCGGCACCACAACTCCTATCCGGCGACTTGGCGAACTGCAGATCGCGGGCAACGCACAGCTCGTGTAAACCGCAAGCTCACGCAGTCCGGTCTGTCGTCGGGCACAGCGGCGGGGCGCTGGTCTGCTCTCCGGCGTATTCTTCCGCCCTGGAACGAAGGACGGCTTCGTCTACTCATCGTGAACGGCGAAGCCGTCGCCGGGGACGACGACCCGCGCAGTGCGAGGCAGCCTAGCTTAACTACATCTGAGAGAGAAGTCATGGACGCCCTGACCGGGGCTCTCTCGAAAGATTAAAGGCTCTGATAACCAGCTCCTCGAATCGGCGTAGATTTTCACCCAAACGAGATGGAAAAATTCACTGCAGGATGCCCGGTGATGGAGTATCCGTGCTTTCTTAAAGAGGCTGTGGCACAAGGCGAAATCACTTTGTGCCACAGCCTCTCAATGAGACGAAAAAAGATGTACGAAGACGGCGGTGCTGAATTTATCCGTACTGCCTTAATTCGGCTTTTGCTTCTTCTCGCTCATTGACAACGTGGTTGTAGATAAGGACGAAGATGGGCAGCCCACCCCAGATGATCTGGCGATAGAAGTTCGAAATACTCTCATACACATGTTGAGCCAGCTCGATATCATCTGGACGTCAGGATAGCGACGATCCGCCCTTCATGTTGCCTTTGCCACCGTGGGGATCAACACCGCCAACACAGCGATCAGGATCGCCCCTCCATCAAATAGGACGCGCCGTAGTCCGCCTTTGCTGAGTTGAAGCGTCCGAGCATGATCAGCCGTGGCCGCGCCTCAAGTCGCTGATATGTAATTGGCATAGAGACGCATATTGTTAAGCCGAGAACGTCGATGCCTTTACACTTGTCCCCAACATGCAGCTTGTATCCAAGTGTCGTGCGCTCCATGACAAAAGTGATGCAGGCTGCAAGAACGACGCAAAAGATAATAGATGGTGTCGGAATCCGGAGAACCTTGTGACATCGTCTCGCAATCTGGCGGGCGAGCCCTCCGGCGTACTGCCATTCGTCAGCACAATCGCCAGTGCTCCATGAAAGTCACTGTCCCGAGAGTTGCGAGTATTGGCGTGATGCCGACTGCTCAATACCATTGATGGCTCACAGAGCATCCGAAGAGAAGCGCTCCCGCACGCGGCGAGGGATAGGCAGAATCGCCGTAGATTCCGGAGTCTCAGGCGTGATGAGGCTGGCAGTACTTTCGCAACGAGCACAGCTAGAGATTTGCACGGCAACAACGCTGAGTCAATCCCGTATAAGAGTGTAAACGCCATGGCAATCAGGAGGTCGAATTCGGGGAACTGTTTCCCCATGGACTGAAAGTTTGATACACTGAGCAAAAAGCGTCCCCTTTAGAGCGGTGCAAAAAGCATGCATGGCACGATCATCAGGCGCATGATTTTTTATCTCTGCGGGAAGACAAAGACATAAAACCTCATTATGATTTCCCTCCTTGCATCCGATAGCTTGGACGGTGAGCTTACGCTCATTTCTCCGCGCCTGCAGGGCGGGATCGCCGTGCCGAGGATGATGACCGCGCCCGTAAAGTACCTTTTTGCCGCGTCGTGAGATATCGAGGAGATCAAAGCTATTGTCCATAACGGTGAGGAGTGCCATGCCGAGCATCGCGCCCCACACCGTCCTTGCCCTCCATGCGGACACGCACCCAGCACGCAGGCTGGCGATGACGGTCAGCTCAGAGTCCCTCGAGTTATTCGGATGGACGGCAAGCAACATGGTCGAGCGAAGCACACCGATGAGCCTGCCATGCAGCCCGAGAACGCATAGATGAAGACGATGGTCTTAAAAACATGAAAGCCTGCGCGCTGCGCCGCACGCTCGTCACCGCCACGATTGGCTAGATACCACGCCCGAGCATGGTGCGCCTGAGAATGAACCAACCGATGAAGATGAGCAAGACCATGAGAATGATGCCGACGGGCATATCTGATGTGAGCCCCGAGACGGGATTGGTCACGGAGAGCAGCTTCATTTGACCAAGCTCGTAGAGTGGCTGGCAGAGGGGGTACTCGCGTGACTTAAAGACCCCCTGCATGATGCCGAAGCAGATACTGCTCGTTCCGAGCGTCACGATGAGTGCGGGAAAGCGGAAGCGCATACTGATAAAGCCGTTGACAAGCCCAACGGCAAGACTGATGAGCATCGCCGCAGCGAAGAACAGAATGGGGTTATCTGTCACATGCTCAAGCTGTGAACAGACAATGAACATCGCCATCGATGCAATGGCCGGAAAGGAGACGTCCACGCCACCCGTGATGATGACGAACATCTCACCGATGCAGAACATCGCCGGCACGGAGAACGCACGCAGCAAATCAACCGCATTGTTCCCCGTGAAAAACTGCCCGCTCTTCATCTGGATCAGGAGGCAGAGCAGCACCGGTGCAATACCGACGAACTCCGTCGATGTAAACATCCGCTTTTTCATGCGGCATCCCTCCTTGATGGGCAAGATCTGCGGAGTGCTGCTCGTCTCAGATCCTGCGTCGATAATGTCGCAGCGAGCCGGCCTCTGCCGCATCACCACTGACACGGTTGCAGTTCGTCAGGATCTCGGGCAGATCATCCGAGATGATAAGCACCGTGAGTACCCTCGCCCGCAAGCTTGCGCACGCTCGTAGATATCGAATTTGGCGCCGATATCCACACCAACCGTCAGTCCGTTGAGGATGAGTACATTCAAATCGATGGCGAGCCACTTTGCCAATACGCATTTCTGCGTGATTGCCGCCCGATAGCGTGCCGACCGGCGCCTCCACATCATGCAGCGCGATCGATAGCTCCTTCTCCCAGTAGTGCGCCATCTCCTCAATCTTCTTCTGATCCACCGCACCGAAATACGTTTGCGTACTCGTCCCATTTCTTCGCCGAGATATTATCCGCGATCGACTGGCTCAAAAACAGTCCCTCGGTCACTGCGATTCGGCGGCAAATAGTCGATACCATCTCTCTATAGCGTCGCTAATGGAATTAATTTCTATTTTTGCCATTTATTTTTATTTCTCCACTTTGTGGGTGATGGGTAGCCGAAAAGTGCCTCCGCAAACTCTGTCCGTCCGGATCCAAGAAGCCCTCTATGCCAACAATTTCTCCTTTTTCAAGGAAAAACTCACATCTCGGAATCCATGGTCGAGACTGAGATGATTCACCTCGAGCACGGTAGGTGCTGCATCGTCCTGATAGGAAAAGCGTTTTGCTGACGATCTCACGTCCCGTCATATAATAAGTAAACTTATCCTGATCAAGTTCACGCGTGCTGCCCTCTGCAACATTTTTCCACTGCGGAAGATTGTATAGCGTTCTGCAATCTCGAATACGTCGTCCAGTTTATGCGAAACAAAGAGGATGGCAATGCCCGTGACTGCAGGTCACGAATCAGCCGAAACAGCGTATCCACTTCTTTGGTAAGACCTGTTGTCGGCTCATCCATGATGATCAGCCGTGCATCATTGAGTAGTGCTCGGCTGATGGCGATCATCTGCCGCATGCCGAACGTCAGGTTCTCGACGAGCTCATCGAGGTCGACATCCAAATTGATTTTCGCGAGTGCTGCCTGTGCCGTCTGCCGCATCCGCGACTTGTTGACAATACTGCGACCAGAGGCAACCTCCATATTCAACGCAAGATTTTCTTGCACGGTAAGATTCGGGAAAAGGGATAAGTCCTGATAAATGACCTGGATGCCACTGTTAATCGCTGTCTGCGGCGTCATGTGGTCGAACACCTCGCCGTCGATCTCGATAGCCCCTCCATCCGGTGTATAAAATCCCGAAATTACATTAATGATGGTTGACTTTCCGCAGCCATTCTCCCCCGCGAGGCAGTGTACCTCCCCTTTACGGATTGATAGATTGACCCCGTCCAGTGCCTTGACGCCGCCGAAGTATTTTGATTCCGGTTGCCTTCAATATGTAATCAGACATCCCGGCTCCTCCTTCCAATATGGGCATATAGAGCAAAAGCGCAGAAGCCCGCCAGAGGGACTGCCAGCGCCTTCGCTGATAGTCGAGGGAATCGCTGATAAAAATGAAGTCCGTCGAATTGGTGCAGATTTTTGTCCTGTCAGGGAGACAAACCGGACGCATAGCAAACGCTATGTGGAGGATTTGTCGACACGAGACAGGAGCGAAAAAGATAATGCTAAGACAGCGGTGCTGAATTATCAGTGCTTCCTAACTCATAGATTAGAAATTATAGTTGTCAACGTTGTCCTTGTTGATGGCGATCAACCGGCGCCCATGAAGAGGTGCGGATTGTCAGGGGCTGACCTGCAGATTGTGTAGGACTTCAGGCCGAGATCCATGCCCGCCTGTGGGGTCTTCCCTCGAGGATCTGCCGTGCGAGAACGCACATTGCATAGCCGGCCTCAGCCCGGATCCCAGAGCGTAATGTGGGAGGTGAGCCGTCGCTGATCAGCGTACGGCACTCGTTCGGCATACCGGTGCCGACGACGAAGACCTTGCCTTTCAGACCGAGCTCGTTGATTGCACGCGCAATGCCCGGGGTATCCATCGAGCTGGTACCGACCAAAACCGTTGACCTCCGGATGAGACTTGATGACTTCCTTCGCAACCTGATATGCCTTCTCCGAATTGTTCTCCGACTCGACACGCTTCGGGTTATCGAAGTTTCAGATCCGGGTACTTTGCCCATCTGCTGAGCGACTCGCCGTTTGCCCACTCATTCTGCGAGGCGTTCGTCAGATGTGCGACCATCGTCGTATAGACGCCCTTGCCGCCCATCGCTTCCTGCAGCTTATCCATGATGAGACGCACCATAGCCTGCATTGTTAAATGCCTCAAGATCGTAGTCCGAATTCTGCGTGGAGCCCTCGTGTGTGATGACAACAATGCCCTTATCCTCGTGCCTCCTTCAGCACGGGATCACATGCTGCAGGATCGACAGGGACAACGCAGAGTGCGTTGATGCCCTGGTTGATAACATCCTGGATGACCTGCACCTGCTGCGCTGCATCAGTTGCCGCCGGGCCTTTCTGATAGGCATTGATGCCCGTGTCGGCGGCATACTGCTTCACACCCTCATCCATACGGGCAAACCAGCCGTTGGACGAGTCGCCCTGCGACGACAGCAATTTTTCCAGTCCTTCTTCTCGCCCTGCGTCGCCACATCCGTGGTCTCGACGACACGCGCAACGGACTTGTCCGCCGTGCCGCCCTCCTGCTTTCCGCTGTCTCCGCCACAGCCGGCGAGCGACAGGCGAGCAGGTAACGCCGAGTGCTACCGCCAAGAGTTTCTTTTTCACGGTCGTGATGAAATCCTCCTCACCTTATTCCGGGGATGCCGAACGACACACCCGTACATAACGCCTTTTTGCAGCAGCACGCAGCCATAGGGCTGACGCTCTCCCGTGGAGGTGTGACAAAAGACGTCTTCGCCTTATCGTAAAAGCTGAAGCGATCGATGAGACCCAACACAGGACTCGCCCTCGGGCACGTGACGTTCACCGCTGCGATAAAATCATCCCATACCTTGGGGCGACTGATCTCCGCACGCTTCTCCTCCATGACATCCATGATCTGCACGGGTGTTTCTCATACTCTGTATCGAGGGGCATCAATGTCAGGATGGCATCCAGCATTTCTGCTGCACCAATGCCGTCCGCATTGATCGTGATACCGTTTCGTGCCATCGACACCGCAGGATAAAAGTCGTCCGCGATGACGACAAGATCGCCGTGTCCCATATCTGCAAGAGCCTTCAGCGAGATCCGGACTAATACATTTTGGAATACCCTTTAACGCAATGTACGGCCTCCAATCCGATATATCCACAGCTGGCAGAAAGCAGCATCACTCGATGTTGCGGTGACGTGCCTCCATCGTCTGCGGTGTCTCATGCAGACGGTGCCACCAGCAGACATGACCATAAGATCAAATAACAGGAATAAATGCTGCTCAAAGAGATTTGCCCATCGGCTGCTTTGACGGAATCGTACGCGGGTCAGTGCCCTTGTATACCATTGCCGGTACAAAGAGCGACACTTCTGCCTCCGACGGAGTCCGTTCAGTGGGAGCCCCCGTAATGACAAGGCGCCGTGCACCGGTCTTTCCCGCCTGATCGAGAAGATAGTCGATATGTCCAATACAGCCGGAGCCATTGATGGCGATAAGGAGATCTCCGTCGTCATTCCCGGCGTCGTATCGTCCCAGAGCCAATGCACTTCCTTACCAAGATGCATCAGTCGCATCGCGAAAGAACGTGCAGCAATCCCTTCACGCCCTGCGCCGATGACAAAGATACGCCCTGCTGCCGCGATCTCTGCAAGAGCGGCCTCGAGCTGTGTCTGATCCTGCGCCGCGAAAACGCTTTCATGCTCGCGAAGGATCTGCTGATAGAGGTCCTCGTATTCCTTCACATCGATCACACTCCTGTCCATTTCTCCGAGCCACGCAGGACGAGGTTTGTCGGCAGAAAGATCTCCTGTCGGCCGCACACATCGTCCGCGTTCTCTGCTCTCTCCTGAATCCGCCGTATCAGGAGATGCATCGCATCCTGCCCCATACGGTAGATGTCGATCGACGACGCTGAGCGCCGTACCGCTGTAGTGCAGCATTTCGATCTCATCAAAGCCGATCAGGGAGACATCCACCCCCAGGCGCATCCCGTGCTCGTGAAAGTAACGGAGACAGCCGAGCGACGTCATGTTGTTTGCCGCAAAGATGGCCGTCGGTGGATCGTCCTGTTCCATGAGCCCATGCATGGCCGCATAGGCACGCTCTCGATGAAAAATCCCCTGCGCCACATAGCGCATATCTTGTGGGATATTCCCGCTTGGCGAGCGCCGCCAGATATCCCATCCATCGTTCATTGCCAGGGCGGGAGCTCTCGGGCTGCGGATCGTCGCGATGCGGCGATGCCCCTCCCCAGGAGGCACTCCACCGCATCCATTGCGCCACGGAAGTCCTCGGAAAGACGCCGTCAAAACGCCCATTCTTCAGACTGCGGTCGATCAAAACGACGGGCATGCTCCGCTTCAAGCGTGCACAGCCACTCACACGTCTTCTCATTTGCCTGCCATCCACGGGGATCACGAGAATCCCCGCAAGCCGTTCCGTACGCACCACATCAAAGAAGCGGTGCTCTTTTTGCCACATTATCGTCCATACCATATAGGAAAATATTGTAACCACTTTCATCTGCAGCATTTGTCACACCGCGCAGAAGCTGTGAGAAGAAGGGTTCTCCATATCGAGAATCAAAAACCCAATGTTCCACATGCGCCCCGTGCTCAATTTACGTGCCAGTGCGTTCGGCGTATAGTCCAGGGCGTTGATGGCGTTCATGACACGCCGCTTCGTCGTCTCCTTGACATGAGGACTGCCGTTAAGCACACGTGAGACAGTCGCCGATGACACCTGCGCACGGCGTGCCACATCGTAAATATTTACGCGCATCGCCGCACCTCCTTCGAAGGACGACCCGAGCGAACGTCGGCACTGTCATCTCATCGTGCACAGGGCAATCAAGCCCCGTGTCCTACCTTGTAAGCGATTACATAAACATTGTATTTCTTTTCTTTGAAATTGTCAATATAATCTTATCCTTTGATGATGTCTCTCATCGTCCTCCCTGCTGTGCAAGGAAGGCCGCAAACGTCGCTCGATCCGGATACGACATCTGCGTTCCCCTTACGCGTCACGCTGAGTGCCGCAGACGCACTCGCCTTCCGTATGGCTGCCAGGGTATCTCCATCCTGCACGTAGGAGCTAGAAAAGCATCCGATAAAAGCATCACCCTGCCCCAGAGGTATCCGTCGCATCCACATGGCACGCCGGAACGAAGTGCTTTTTCCTCATGGTCATCAAAGGGACGCCGCGCGCCCCAAGGGTAACGATGACATTTTTCAGTCCCTTACCGAGGAGGAACGCCGCCGCATGCTCGACATCCTCCTGCGTCGCCATCGGCATCTCGGTGAGGATGGCGAGCTCCGTCTCATTCGGCACGAAGAAATCGCAGGCACACACGCGGTCGATAGCAAGCTCCTTGGTCGCAGGTGCCGGGATTCAACAGTACCGAATTCACTGCCGCCGCGAGCTCGATCGTATGATAGACCGTCTCGAGGGGATCTCAAGCTGCAGGGATAATCAGCCCGCACGACCTGATGTCCGCTTCCGCCGCATCTACCTCCGCTGGCGTGAGGGCGTTATTCGCCCTTTGATGATGAGGATGCTGTTCTGTCCATGTTGATCCACGAAGATGGGGGCAACGCCGCTCGACATTCCCTCCACTTTCTTAACGTGTGTCGTATCAACACCATAGGCCTTAAAATTTCGGATCGTATTATCCGCAAAGATATCCGTCCCAACCCGCGAGACCATCATAACATCTGCGCCGCACAGGGGCGGCGGCAACCGCCTGATTGGCCTATCCGCCGCAGCCCAACGCGAAGTCCGGTGCCTCCAGCGTTTCACCCGGAGCGGGCATCCGCGTGATATAGGCCGTCAGATCGACCATATTAGATCCAACAACAGCGATTCTCATGGTCCTCAGCCCTCTCCGTTTACAATCTTTACGCCACTGCTCGTTCCGAGGCGTGTTGCTCCGCAGCGACCATCGCCTCGGCATCCGCACGGCTGCGGACGCCGCCTGACGCCTGACCCCCCATCGAGGGGCCAGCGGCCTCGCGCATCAGTGCAACATCAGCCCGCCGTCGCGCCGCCCGTGGAGAATCCCGTCGAGGTCTTGACAAAGTCCGCCCCCGCCTCCTGCGCGAGGCGGCATGCTGTGCGCTTCTCCGCGTCGGTCAGAAGGCACGTCTCGATAATGACTTTTGTAAGCGCTTTCTTTTTGCAGCGACGACGCCCGCAATATCCGCGCGCTACATAGTCATAGTCCCCATCCTTCAGGCGACCGACGGGGATCACCATATCCACCTCTTCTGCGCCATCGGCGATGGCCTGCTGCGCCTCGAACGCCTTCACTGCTGTCGGCGTCGCGCCCTGTGGAAAGCCGATGACCGTGCAGGGTCTTGACCCCCAGAGCCGCGCAGCTGCTCTGCCGCATAGGACACCCAAATGGGGCTGGCACAAACGGAAGCGAAATGATACTGTTTGGCCTCACTGAGCAACTGATCGATGCCGGCTTTTTGTCGCATCCGTTTTTCAACAGCGTATGGTCAATCATCTTTGCAAAGTCCATAAGTCCCTCCTGCTAATATTGGAATCTTCAATAACAAAATTCTAGCACTATTGGGGCAGTTTGTCAAAAGTAACCGTTTGCATGATATGGAATGGATGCAAGAAACCACAAAGATTTTTCGACGCGAAAAAGCCACCGTGCGAAAGTCTCTTCTTCGCACGGCAGCCATGCACGCTCATCCGTTGTACGTTGGTGCATCCCCAGCAGTATTCTCGACGGAGAGCGCCGCACGATAGCGCGCAATGAACTCCTGCGCGCCGCGCACGCCTACCGCGTCGGGGGCAAGCGTCTCTCCCTCTGCGGCCGCGAATACCTCCCGATCCAGAAAATCAGCGAGATCCTCTCCTCTCCCACGAAGCGCATAGACTGCCAGCACTGCCATCCCCACGCACCGCCCTCTGCTGCCGTCTTCATCACCGTCACCGACACATCAAGCATATTGGCAAGTACCTGCTGCGCAATGTACGGCGTGCGAAACAAAGCCTCCGTGGGCAATCATGCGTTCCATTCGGATGCCTTCCTCCTGCGTCAAGATATCAAATCCTATCCGCAGCGGAGCAAACGCCGCATAGAGCTGTGTCAGTACAAAATTTGCCAGCGTGAATGCACTTTGCGGCGTGCGGACGAACAACAGTCTCCCCTTCTCCGTCCGCGTGAGATTTTCCCCGAGAGGAAGCTATAGTTGAGGACCCCGCCTCACTGGGGATCCGCCTGTTCCACCTGCTGAAATAACTTTTTGATACAACGTATCCGCAGGAGACAGAAGCCCCCAGTACAGTGGGCAATCTCTGAAAAATCCCGAACCATGCGTTGATATCCGAGGTACAATTGTTGCTATGCACCATCGCCGTCGGCTTTCCGTGTGGCGTCATGACAATATCGACGTCCCGATAGACCTTTTGGAACGGTCGCTCCAACACATTCATCGAGAAAATGGATGTACCAACGGAGATATTGCCCGTCCGCTCACGAATGCTGTTCGTGGCGATCATCCCCGTTCCTGCATCGCCTTCCGGGGGCACATGGGACAGCCCGCCATAAGGTGCCGCTCTCATCCAGAAGCGCCGCCCCCTCTGGCGTGAGGTTTACCCGCTGCCTGTCCTGCCGTACACACACGCGGCAAAATGTCAGCTAGATTTTTGGGAAGTGCCTCCGCTGCCGAAAGCCCGGAAAATATTTTCAGCATCTCCATATCGTACGTTCCTGTCGCGGGGTCGATGGGGAACATCCCGGATGCATCGTCAACGCCCAGCACCTTTTGCCCGGACAGCTTCAATGGATATAGCCGAGAGCGTCGTCATATAGTCGACCTGCGCCACATGCGTCTCGCCAGACAGCAGCGCCTGATGAGGGTGCGCCACACTCCATCGTTCGGGAATGTTAAACGCAAGCACGCGGGTAGCTCCTCTGCGGCCTCTCCCGTCGTATTATTCCGCCACGTCCGAAAGGGAACAAGCAGATCGCCAGCCGTATCGAGGCGAGATACCCGTGCATCATTCCACTAATTCCCATCGCAGCAACACGCTGAATGGATATCCTGTGCTCTTTTTCCACACGCTGTCGGAGATCTGTGTATGCACTGCGCAGGCCGCCAAATCTCATCCTGATGATAAGACCAATACATCCCATCAAAATGATTCTCCACGCATAGCTTCCCTTGTGCAATCACATTGCATTTTCGCGTCAATCAAAACGGCCTTGATCCGTGTTGAGCCCAACTCGATGCCCAAGAAGGCTTCACCATTACGTACGATTTCTGCTGCTGTCACATCCATTGACGGTGCCTCCTCATCTATGCAGGGTGCTCTGCTTCAAAATACGTCAAAGCACTTCCGTATGACACTTGTCTCTTATCATTATCGTGCGCCCCTTTATCCATGTCAACTCCAAATACATCTATATAAAAAGATTATGGAATCACTGATAACTTTGGCTCGATCATTGTTGCAACGTCCATGTGTTCCTCCTGTCGCTATGAAAAGATTTTTACGGCTCATCGTCCGCAGCACTTCTTATATTTCTTCCCGCTCCCACAGGGGCAGGGGATCGTTGCAGCCGACCTTCTCCTGCCCTGCGGCGAGCCCAAGCTCTGCCGCGACGCGCTCCAGCTCACTCCAAAAAGCCGTGCGCACGCTCTCATGGGGAATTCCTGCGTACGGAACTGCTCGCGCAGCTCCTCCACCGTCATGGTCCCGCTTGCGAGTGCCTCGCGCATCCGCGGTAGATGCTCGCCGTCTGTCGCTGCGTGAGTCATGCGGCATCAAGGTGGAAAAGCTCGGCCGGCGTATGGCCGCGATTGGAAAACAGACGCGCGTGGTTGGTGTAGTCCACGCAAAGCGCGACAAATTCCTCGACCTCGCTGTCACGCTTCATGACAAGCCCCACTCCTCCGCCGCGCCAAGGAGGAGATGAACATCGCCGTCGACGCGCACGTCGAAAAGACCTCCCAGAGTGCGCGCTCTCGCTCGCCCTAGGGTACCAGTTCTTCGGCATCCGTTTTCATCAGAAAGGCCGCGAGTTTTTGCTGCCACGGCGTCGCCTCGACGTACCGCCAATCCGCATAGTACAGCATCTCTTCCTGCGTCGCAGGCACATAGAGGGGCTTTCCCCGCTGCCGATTGAGCATATCGGCATACCCCTCGTCCGTATCGAACAAGATACCGCTGATGATGCTGCGCTCCTGCGGCGTTTGCGGCGGTTCATCCGCAAAGCACTCGTCCAGCCCCATGATGTCATAGCCCTCATCCTCATGGCGTGCCAGCTCGGCAAACGTCCAGAACTGCTCCTCCGTAATCGCACCGCGCGGATGATACGCATGAATCAGCTCCCATGCCTCCGCCAGCGAAATCGTGCCATAGAATTCGCCATCGCGCAGAAATAGTTGCGGAGCAGATACGACTTGCGGTCGGGCACTCCTGCCGCACGGTACATCTTGTTCAGGCGTCTCCGGTCATACGTCTCGGGGAACTGAATGAACCGCTGTTTGTTTTCGTTTTCCATGGTATCTCCCTCGCGAATGGCAGAATATAGTGTTTTTACAACTTCTCTCACCTACATATTACGTTGCTTTTGCAGCACTGTCAAAAGAAAATTCACAGGCAAACGATCCGCCGCACCGCGCTCCTGTCACTTCTGTTCTTCGGTTGAAAAATGCCCCCCTCCGCTATAATAAAAGGAGAATACATCAGCAAAAAGGAGCGCTCACATGAACGAACTCACCCTCAAATATGGCTGCAATCCGAACCAGGTGCCCGCACGTGTCTTTTGCCGACGGCGGCCTGCCCTTTACCGTGCTGAACGGACGGCCGGGCTACATCAATCTGCTCGACGCGCTGAACAGCTGGCAGCTCGTGCGCGAGTTGAAGGAGATGTCAGGGGCTCCCCGCAGCGGCGTCGCTTCAAACACGTCAGCCCGGCGGGTGCGGCACTCGGTCTGCCGCTCAGCGAGACATTGGCGCGCGCGACGCATGCGGCGGGGCGCGAACTCTCACCGTTGCCTGCGCCTATGTGCGGGCGCGCGGCGCAGACCGCATGAGCTCCTACGGCGACTTTGCCGCCGTCTCCGATGTCTGCGACGAGAGTCTCGCAGAGTTCCTGCGCGGCGAGGTCTCCGACGGCATTATCGCGCCGGGCTACACGAGAAGGCACTGGAGATTCTGAAGTCCAAGCGCAAGAGCAGCTACCTCGTTCTCCAGATGGATGAAAACTATACGCCGCCCGCCATCGAGCGCAAGGACGTGTACGGCGTCACGTTCGAGCAACAGCGCAACGACGTGAAGATCACACAGGACTGCCTCACGGATCGCCCGACGGCGAACAAGGACATCCTGATGCGGCCCGCCGCGACCTCCTGCTCGCGCTCATCACGCTGAAATACACGCAGTCGAACTCCGTCTGCTACACGATGGACGGACAGGCGATCGGCGTCGGCGCGGGACAGCAGTCGCGCGTCCACTGCACGCGCCTCGCGGGAAACAAGGCGGATATCTGGCAGCTGCGCCGGGGAGCCCGCAGGTGCTCGCGCTCCCGTTCCGTGACGATGTGCGCCGTCCCGACCGCGACAACGCCATCGACGTCTACGTCGCGGGCGACGAGGACGACTACGCCCTGCTCGCGGCGGACTGGCAGCGGCTCTTTACAGAAAAGCCCGCGCCCTTTACACGCGAGGAGAAACGCGCCTACCTCCGCACGGTCACGGGCGTCGCGCTCGGCTCGGATGCGTTCTTCCCGTTCGGCGACAACGTGGAGCGTGCCCATCAGAGCGGCGTCTCTACCATCGCGCAGAGCGGCGGCTCGATCCGCGACGACAACGTCATCGCGACCTGCGACAAATATGGTATTGCCATGGCAATGACCCACATCCGCCTCTTCCATCACTGAGGATGACATTCTCTTATGGGAGAACGAGAAAAACGCTCCATGTGAAGGACATGGGGCGTTTTTCATGTATATGTTATTGCCGTGTTGAACCCTCCCGCTCTATATTCATGTATATTGGACTATTATTAAAGCCTCCCTATTTTGATTCGTTGTCGAAACCATGTTATTATTTCTATGTTTTAGATAACGATTTTCATTTTCTTATCCTAGGAGGTACATGGAATGAGCCGATCGATGCACCGCCTTGCCATGCTCAGCATGGTGCTCGGTACAGCGTGCTTTAGCACACATGTGTATGCAGCAGAACCCGTACCGGAGGACACGCACAACGCATCCTCCACATCCACGGAGAGCAGTGCGTATGAAGCCACTCTCGGAGAGACCGTCGTCACGGGCTACCGGACGAGGCGTCCGCTCACCCTCGCCACGAACCCGCAGCGCCCGCGCCAGCCGATCCCTGCATCCGACGGCGCAGGCTATCTCAAGGCCATCCCCGGATTCTCCGTCGTCCGCAAGGGCGGGGTCGGCGGAGACCCGATGCTGCGCGGTATGGGCGGCTCACGCATTGTGATGAATATGAACGGCGGCATGATGTCTGGCGGCTGTCCGAACCGCATGGATCCCACATCGACATACGCCTTCCCTGAGACGTTCAGCCACATCATCGTGAACAAGGGGCCGCAGAGCGTCCGCTACGGTGCGAGCGTCGCGGGCAATGTCGTCTTTGAGCGCAGAACGAAGCGCTTCGAGCGTGCCGGCGTGCGCGGGAACGTTTCCATCCTCGGCGCATCGAATCATCGCTTTGATGATCTCATCGACATCACGGCGGGCGATAAGGAAGGCTACGCCCGCTTTATCCAGACGCGGAACTATTCACGTGACTACGCCGACGGCGAGGGGCGCCGCATCCACTCGGGTTACGGCCGCCATAGTCTCACAGGCATCGTCGGTCTCACCCCGAGACACCGACACCCTATTCGAGGTCTCCTACGACCGCAGTCGCGGCTGGGCAAAATACGCACACGGCATGATGGACGGCAGCCAGTTCGACCGCGACAGTTACGCCGTGAAGTTCGAGCGGACGCATCTCTCGCCCGTCGTGAAAAAACTCACACTGAATTTCAACTACAATACCATCGACCACATCATGGACAACTACACCTTCCGTCCCGGCGGCACGCGTGGAATGGAGGTAAAACGCACGCAGTACAACATCCGCAGCGTCCTCGACGCGACGTTCTCTCCGCGCGATACAGGTGCGGTTGGTATCGACGTCGGTCACGAGGAGCACGTTTACCCTCGCGATGAAGGGGTGCCGCGCGGACGAGAAAATACCGACATGACCATCGGGAATCTCGGCCTATTCATGGAGTACAACCATAACCTTACGGAGCGCAGCCGCCTCCTCAACGGTCTGCGCTGGGATCATATCACGAACCACTACCACCGCTACTCGACATTCACCCCCGGCAACACAACAGACAATGCCGTCAGCGGATTTGTCCGCTGGGGCGTACGTCCAAAAATCGCCCGCTGACATTCTACGTTGGCCTCGGTCGCGGAGCGCCCCGCCGACTATTGGGGAATCCTACCATACATGGCGTATGCATGGGGCGCTCCATCCTAGTGCAACGCGCCCCGCAAAGGAAAAACACACAGCTCGACCTTGGTTGGGTCTATGCGGGAAAAAAAGACAAATGCGAGCCTCTCCCTCTACTATGCACACGTTGACGACTTTATCCTGCACAAGCCCGTCGGTGGATACGGCAATGTGGATGCGCGTCTCTACGGACTCGAGGCGGAGGTTACGCGCACCGTCTCCCCGCGCTGGACGCTCGGCGCATCGCTCGCCTACACGCGCGGCGATGACCGCACGAACGATGCACCTCTCCCACAGATCGCCCCGCTCGAGGCGAATCTCACAGCGAAGTACAGCCACAGGAAAATGGAGGCAAACGCCGTCTGGCGCCTCGTCAGCAGAGCAGAACCGCTATCATAAGGGCTACGGCGGCGTCACGGGCACGGACTACGGCACGGGCGGGTTTGGCATCCTCTCGCTCAGCCTCGCCTACCGTCCCGACGAGAACCTGACGTTCTCTCTTGGCGTTGACAACCTCCTCAACAAGACCTACGCCGAGTTCGTCAACTACAGCGAGGCCGCTATCCCCGCGCTCGGCATCTCTGCCGGAGGTCACATCACTGAGCCAGGACGCACCATCTGGTTTAAGAGCAACTACAAATTCTAAGGAAAATCTCACAGGATTACCGGTCAGGTAAAGTCCACCGATTGGCTACGAATATGCTTACCTACATTGACTTACGCCTACCTACATCTACCGAAAACGCCGCAACGCACGCGGCGTTTTTCTCCTCTTCCCTTTTTCGCGCTATGCTATAATAAAAAGAAGTTAAAAAATTGCGGAGAACAGCGATGAAGAACAAACGCATTCCCCTCCTATTTCTGCTCGTCCTCGTGGTGATCCTCGGCGTCAGCACATCCGTGTCTGCGGTGCGGCCGCCCGTCTCCGGCGCCCAGCTCATCCTAAAGCCCGTGCGCACGGAGCAGGGCAAAGACGTGCGCCGTTCCTACTATCAGGTCGGCAGTGCGGAGATCAAGGCAACGCTCGCACAGATGGGCACGCAGATCCATTTCACCCTATGGGAGGGCAAGCAGAACGTCTTTCACTTTAGTGCACCGGCATCACGTCTGGGGCTCGGCTCTTCCGGAGCGTTTATGAGCGACGGGCATCTGTTCTTTTACTGCAACATCAACACACGTGCCGGCTGGCGTCCGCCGGGCGCTCCGCCCGCCTCAGGACGTGCGGTCATCGTCGGAAAGTCGCCGGTGGACGGTGTCTGGCGCATCTACGTCGACAGCAGCGACTACTACAATCCGGTGCCTGACGATTTTCAGGTCTATATCGGATCCGTGCAGCACGGCGCAGATCATCCGTACATCGCGCTCGCATTCGGCCGCGAGCTCTATACCGACACGGGCAGACCTGCCGTGCGGTATCGGCTCGACTATCACGCGGACACAGATCAGTTTACATACGAAGAGGAATAAGCACGAGGAGGTGGTTGGTCGTGATCGAGGCGGCCAAGACATTCGAGGAGTATATTAAAAAGGAAAATATCACCGGTTTTGCCATCCGTGAGGTGGGCGACGACCGCAACACCACCGTCTTTGAGAGCGAGATCGAGGCAGATGGGCGACGGCTGCCCATCGCCGTCGTCATCGACAGCACCGCCTATGCGACCATCCGCGTCCGTCTCGCGCAAAACGCCGTCGACGACACGAACGCCATGCTGCTCACGGGCTGGCTCATGCGGCAGAACCAGGACAGCCGCCTCATCAAGTTCTACCTCACCTCCGATACCGCCATCCTCGCCGACGTCGTCGTCCCGCATAACCCTGCGGCGTTTGACCCCGAGGTCATGACGAGCGTCCTGCGCGTCTTCATCCGCGACATCACGAAGCTCATGCCCGACCTCGCCATGCTCCTGCCCGAGGAGTGAGCGTGTTTGACAAACGCGAGCGAATCTGCTATCATAGCAATCACTGCGGGCGTAGTTCATCGGTAGAATGAAAGCTTCCCAAGCTTTAGAGGTGGGTTCGACTCCCATCGCCCGCTCCAGAGAAAATACAGCACCATCCGAAAGATGGTGCTTTTTAGTGCGTAATATACACTTTTCCTTTATCTTATCTCTTCCAGTTCCTGCCGATACTGCGCCCATTCATCGGCAGGGACACCAATCATCGAGAGTGCCTCATCGGTCGGCATCCCCCGACATAAAGACGAGTCGACGGAGGATAGCGAGGGCGCTCTTCCCTCTGCCCTCTCTTCGCCCTTCTTTTCTCTCCTCTGCAAGACTGATCGCGTAGCTCATATAACTCGCCTCCTCTTCTGCGGTAGATTTGATCGCATGAATCTCCCTATCGATCTCCTGCACAAAGTGATCTGTCGTCACCGCACCGTCGACGTAACGGAGAAACGCCTTGATGGATGCGTCGATTTCGCCCGTCTATTCCCTCACGCGCCTCATCCTACCCGCGCACCTCGATCTGGCACGCCCGCATCGCGTTGAGCGCGGTCGTGTGACTCTCGGGCGTGACGCCCGCACAGCAGGCGGCGTCGACACTGATGCGCTTTTCGGGGTAGAACGCCTTCACGAGGAGGGCGTTCGAGATGACACAGATATCCGTGCAGAGCCCGACGAACTCGATCGCATCGTAGTCCGCGAGTGCGGCGGGGAGTGCCGTCGCGCCGAACGTGGGCTTTTCGATCACGGCGGCCGCCGCATCGGCAAAGGGGCGGAGTGCCTCCACGATCGCCCAGCCCGCCGTGCCGCGAATGCAGTGCGGGACGGGCAGATGCTCTCCCTCCTGCGTCGTGAGATAGTCCGCGCCGTGCGTATCCATGGTAAAGACGAGTGCCTTCCCCGCCGCACGCGCCGCCGTCAGCTTCTCCACCATGCGCGGCAGCATTGCCTGCGCCTCCGCCGTGCCGAGTGCGCCGTCCACGAAGTCGTTCTGCATATCCACAACAACGATTGCCTTCTTCATCATTCATTCTCCTTCAAAGCCCATGGGGACCATCCCCCCGTCCGTCAGCAGCATCGCCGCATCACGCCCACACCCCTCACCGCATCACGCGGTTGAGCAGCGTCTGGAAATCATTCACATGCTCATAGATCACGCAGTCACTGTGCAGCGACGCGAACAGCTTCTTTGCGCAGGCGATCTTTGCCTCCTCGATGGGGCGGAGCTGGAGCGATGAGAGCGTCCCCTTCGTCTCCGCGACGAAATAGATGTGCCGCACCGTCCCCTCGCGAAAGACAATCGCCCAGTCCGGCGCATAGTTCCCGACAGGCGTCGGGATGGCGAACCCGCGCGGCAGTTTGGCATAGATCAGCACCTCGTCCCCGCCGTCGAGCTCCTTGACGAACTGCCGCTCCACATTACCGTCCGTGAACACATAGTCCTGAACTGCCTTCTCCGCCTCGTAGGCCTCGATCGAGGGGCGCTTCTCCGTCGCAAAAATGCTCGCATCGTAGCTGTCCGCCGTCGTATGATACGCGATATGATCGACGATGCGCGTCGCCTTCTGCTCGAGGATGAGCCGCGTCACCGTGCGGATAAACTCCTCGGGATTATAGCGGTAGCCCGCGAACACCTCAGCCTTAATCCCCCGCAGGATCTCCGCCGTCGTCCGCCGCGTGAGAGTCGTCCCCGCCGCGATCCGTCCGATGAGATCATACGTCACCGTTGACCCTTGGGCGCGTTTCAGCGTACTCGTCCGACTCTTGCCATAGCTAAAACTCGTACCATCCGCCACCATCTGCGCATCCAGATCCGTCTGCTGCCCGCCATAGGTAATCGTATACTGGAGACGGCTGACACGCAGCTCGGCATTGATATGGTCGATCGCCGCCCGCACCAGCTCGCGCGAGTCAAAGGAAACCGTATAGGCGTACTTGTGATTGATCCTCTTCCAGAGCGCCTGAAACTCCTTCCGATAAAACCGATCATTCAGCGGATTCTCCGGCGTCTTCGTCGCATTGGCATCGTGGAACATCGTGCGCAGCACACGCTCATCATAGATCGCCTGCACGAGCGTGTGCACGCCTGCCTCCACAGGCGTGAGCGCCTCGGGCAGCGGGGCGAGCTCTCCCGCCGCAAGAGCCGTACGATAGCCCTCCGTCACATGCCCGTCATCGTCGATGTAGTCATGCTGCAGGAGATATTTATAGATCACCCGCGCCGCCTTCTCATCGAGCTGCACCACAGCACCGTCCGCTGATGGCACCGACTTCCCCTTAAAATACGCCTCCGTCGCCGCCTTCGGACGCTCGTACAGCTCCGCCTCCATCTGCTTTTTGCAGATCGCCGACAAACCCGGCGTAGCTCTCGCTCGCGATCACCGTCAGCACATTCACCTCGTGCACCGCATCGCCCAGCACCGTCCGATCCATCCGCTGCCCCGACTGATCGACCGCGAGGCGCAGCCCTCTACCCACCTCCTGCCGCTTTGCCGTCACACTCGCCGCGTGCTTCAGCGTACAGATCTGGAACACATTCGGATTATCCCAGCCCTCGCGCAGCGCCGAGTGGGAGAAAATCACGCGCGTTGGCTCATCAAACGAAAGCAGCCGCTCCTTATCCTTCAGGGATCAGATCATACGCCGAAATATCATCCGACAGATCCGAGCCGCGCCTCAGACTGCTGTCCACCGCGCGCCCCGTCTTCTTATCAATACTGAAATACCCCGCGTGCACCTTCTCCGCGGGCACATCATCCAGATACTTCATATACGCAGGGTCAAAGAGATCGCGCCGCTCATTCATCACCGCACGGTACTCCTCCTCGAAGATCCGCCCGTACTCCCCGAGCACGGCATTCCCGTCCGCATCATACTGACGGTACTTCGCCACCTCATCGATGAAAAAAACAGCGAAAGCGTCTTGATCCCGCGCGCGAAAAAGCCGCTGCTCCTTCTCAAAATGCGAAACAATCGTCTCACGGATCTGCACGCGTCGGAGATCCGCCTCCGACACATCGCCCTCTACATCCCCCGTGTGGAGCACCGTCCCGTTCAGGAAAAGCACCGTACCCGCCGCGGCGTCGATATGCTCCACCACATACCCCTCATACTGCGCCATCCCACCCGAGAGATGACAGAGATTATCCCCCTCAGAGACAATGCGCAGCGCGCGCTTTACGCCGCCCTTTTGCGCCACCTCGAACTCGATCCGCGCACGCGGCGGAACCTTCGGCGAGAGCACAATCTCCGCGAGATAGAGATAGCGCCCCGTCCCCGGCAGATTCTTCACCTCGAAGCCCTTCACCTCGATCTTCTTCACCAGACGCGCATTGTAGGCATCCACCGCATCCAGCACATAGACGAGATTGTGACGCTCCGCATGCGTCGCCGAATAATTCAGCGTAAAGAGCGGGGCGAACTGCGCGAGCGCCTTCTGCGTCACCGAGCCCTTCTTCCCCATCTTCTGTGGCTCATCGAGAATCAGGATCGGGCGGTTCGCCGCGATCACATCAATCGGACGGCGCGAGCCGAACGCATCGCGCTTCGAGTAGATAATGCGCGCCTCCTTATTCCCACCGCGCCCCTCGACCGACTTCTCCTCATTCAGCGAGGCAGCGAACGCCTGCGTATTGATGATCATCACTGAAAGCCCCGCATCGGCAGAGAACGCATCCAGCTGATTCAGATTCGCACTACTATAGACGAAAAACCGCGCCTTCCGCCCGTAGTGCTCCATGAAATGCTCCGCCGTCATCTCAAAGGACTTCCTCACGCCCTCGCGGATCGCGATACTCGGCACCACCACGATGAACTTGCTCCAGCCATAGCGGCGGTTCAGCTCGAACATCGTCTTGATATAGACATACGTCTTGCCCGTCCCCGTCTCCATCTCCACATCGAGCGCACACGCGCCGAGCGGCGCAGAAAGCGACTCCGAGAGGTGGAGATTGCGTGCACTCTGTTCGCGGCGGACATTCGTGAGCAGCTGCTCCTTCGTCAGATGCAGCGTTTCATTCCGAAAGCCATCGTCCGCCTCCGCCGTGAGAAGCGGCGCATTCGTATAGCTCTCCTGCACGGGCAGCAAATTCCCCTGCTGCGCCATGCGCGTCCCCACATCGCGCAGATACGTCGTACGCGCGGCGAACGGCTGCCCCTCGAACACACGCACAACCGCCTCCACCGCATCCGTCTGGTACGGCTGCACCGTAAAGTGAAACTTCATCAGAGATCATCCTTGCCAAGTGAAGATTTTCCGCAGCATCGCAATAAAAAGGCAGTCCCGCACTGCCAGATATGATATAATGAGTCTAGGGCGCTATCACAAATGGTAGGCGGTCGTTCTCAGCCCCCTGTATCATAAAGGGGGTATGCCTATGGATCCATACGAATTTCTTTCGCTGGTATTCCTCGTTACGATCTGCATCGTAATATCGAAGGCATAAGAAACCCCGCCTCGTAGCTGCTAACTTCAGGCGGGGATCTTATCTCAATCGGAATTTAGTGGGGCTGACCGTTTACCGATAGCGCCCCTTCTATTTCTATTATATGCAAAGCACCGCCATACGTCAACGAAAAAAATGCAGAGATTCGCCTTCTGACCTACTATTTCGCCTTCTTGCCTATTTCAATATTGCAAAACAACAGCTCAGAGCACCCGCCGCACCGTCGCAGGGCTATAGGCCGCAAAGAGCTGATCGAAATTCGTCAGCGCAGAGTCGTCCGCCATCGAGGCATCACGGAACACCGCGTAGTAGGGCCTTCGCTGGGCGATAGCCGTCACCACCTCGTCCGTCACATCACGGTCGAAACACGCGAGGAGAAAACCGTCCGCCACGTTAAAGACGCGCCGGCCCGCGATCTCCTCCTCCACAATCGACGACGAAAGCAGGATCCCGAGATCGAGCATCGTCTGAAAGAGCAGATCCTCCGGCGTGCGATCCGCCTTCACATTGTCCACCTGCGCGAAAAGTCCGTCCTGCGTCACCGCATCGGGCGCATAGTGAACATTGGTCATATTGCTCGTATCGAGCCGCAGACAGCGGAACCCGAGGTCAAGCTCCGCCGCCCTCTCCCCCGCCGCAGCCGCGATCTTCGTCCCTGCGCGGCGGATGCGCTCCTTGCCGATCTTGCAGATATTCTCATAGCCCGCTTTGTAGGCTGTGCCGCCCTCGTCCGTCGCCTCAGGCAACTGCACCATAATGAACTTTCGATGTCCGCCATCTTCGGCGTTTAGCTGCATCACGGCGTGGGCAGTGGTGGCAGAGCCAGAGAAGAAGTCGAGGATAAGAGCGTCTTTGTCTGTGGCATGAAAACACAGTCGTTTGATAATTTCAACGGGCTTTACTGTTTCAAATCCGTGGTTTTCAATCAGTTCACTAAGTTCCTTCTTCGCACTCTCCGCCGTCCCATTGACTTATCAAAAGAACCCCCAAAAATGGTTCCGGTTGTCTCATTTCGCTCTCCATCTGGACGCATCTTTTATGATGGGTTTTCCATCACGAATAAAGAGATCCCCATTTTTAAGTAAGTGGCAACTTGGGCTTGCCCCGAGTTTGCCACTGTTTCTCCACTGGCGGGAAAACAGTGGAAACTGTGTCGCTGATTTCATAGATCATCGACTCCCTGCCGCAATACTCCCGATGCGTTCATCACCTCAACAGGATACTCACGATACACGCCTCGCTCATCAGATAAAGGATACTCCTTTACCCCTTTTTCAATCAAGCGGAATCGTCGCTGACGATCCTTCGCATAGACTAAAATCATTTCTGCCTTTGGCTGTAATTTGTTATACGCCGTTTTGGTATTCTGCGATTTTGTTTTCGATTCCCAATAAATTTCACCAATAAATGACTGTTCTCCCAATATTTCATCTGCGACTTTTCGCATATTGAAATTCTCATTATAGTCAACGGATATAAAAATAACCCCATCATCGGCAAGCAACGACTTCGCTACTCTAAGACGCGGGTAGATCATATTCAGCCAGTCCGTATGGAAACGTCCGTTGTTGCCCGGATTCGTTTTGAAATCATACGTTATATTCCTATCCTCATCATAAAGTCCATTCGCCTCCTTGAACTCCCCATTCTCCATCGCAAAATCATCATCGTACACAAAGGCATCATTTCCCGTGTTATACGGCGGGTCGATATAGATCATCTTCACCTTGCCGAGGTACGTCTCCTGCAGCAGCTTTAGCACATCGAGATTGTCCCCTCGATGTAGAGATTCTCACTGTCGAACGCGCCCGGCGTGCCGTCGCGCCCCACGCTGTCCTCCACAACGGGGCGCAGCGCCATCGCGACCGGCGCATTCGCCGCGAGAATCGCCTGCCGCTTATCCGGCCATGTGAACGCATAGCGCTCCTCGCGCCCCTCCACAATCTCACGCGAGAGCTCCTGCCGCAGCACATCAAAGTCAATCGCCGGCACGGCCTTCCCATCCCGCATAACCTCCGTCAGCGCATTCGGGAACAGCCGCCCCACCGCCTCGATATGCGCCGCCACGTTGTCCCTGCTGTGCATTTTTAGCTTATCCATCCTAACACCTCACAAATTAAGAGCAATCGTAGAATTTGCCACCCTCTGCTCGTCTCCAACGGGTGTCGTATAGAAGCGTTGTCCAATACCATATAAAAGCATTTTTAAATCCTTGTTGGAGCTAATTGCAAATTGTTGACCTTTCACGGAAAGATTAGGGGCAATATTCTTTAATATAAGAAAATATCTTCTCCCTATCCTCTTGTTTCATATTTGAAAACTGATCCACTGCTTGTGCAATAAGTTTTTCGATTCGTTTTTAACCTTATCGGTTTCAAAAGCCATCCATAAGAGTTATAAACGAATTCGATAAGAATTCCTTTACCTCCTGATCGGTAGCTTCTCGATACAATATTTCCATACCCTTAAATATCATAGATGCTGTCTCGAACCTTTGAAAATATAATAAGTCTTTCTGAGGCACATAGATTGCATCTGGATAATCATTAAGCGCTAATACCCCTGCATCAGGAACATATCGAAATTTTCCACCAAACTCCCAAATATGCTTTTTTCTCACCAGCTTAGCTTTTCGTAACTCTTTGAAAAAATATACCGTTATCATTCTTTGCAAACAAAAATCTATATTTCCGTATTCCTCTTTTTCAAACTATCGTAATCAACTGTTTCCCAAGCTCCACTTGTTATGTCAATGCTAAACCTTTGTTTCGAAAACTCCGGTATCATAAACCATTCTCCAGGATCTAATTTGGCACCTGGATTGTATGAAACTGCATCTATAATTAAGTATTCTATATTGCTATATATATCATCTTTTGTAGACAACACCTTTCGATGTTTATTGCTATTTCCACGTATTCTCAACTTAGCAAAAACATGTGTCATTTCCTTTCCTCCTGCCTAATTACTAAATAGGTTGTATCATTTAATCTTTTAAGATGTTCGAATGACATCTCCTTTCGATTTCGAATAACATTCCCGCGAGCAATGATAAATATTCTTGTCCTCTCTTTTGTAAGGACATGATAGTAATGATACCCCAATAGTAAATATAACGGGTTAAAGTATTGTGTCTGGGAAAACCACGTAAATACAAAAACGATTCCATATAGAAATCCCATTGTCATATTATCCGGCACGGATAACGAAACAAAAAAATACCCTAGATAAACAGGAAGAAACTCGTTATCTGCCAAAGAATATTCCTGGCAGCCGCTAAGTGAATCATCTTCTAGCCATTCTGCTAATTTAATCGCAATAAGGGATAAAAATTATTGGAATAAGAAGAAGTGTGATTCCTATCTCTAAAACTGATAGATCATAAAATTCCACTTTCGATTTAATTCCATAAACAACAAGCATCCATGAAGTAGCATTGACGGTAAGAACCGCCTTATAGCAAAAATTCATAAAATCCTCCTGTTGCCTATACTCCTATCATATCCTGCACCCCCGCAGCTTCTGCACAAGCTCAAATTTCTTCTTGGGCTGCTTCTCCCGCCGTACCTTCGCCCCGAGCGCGGCGATCTGCGCACTGAATGTCTCATCAGCTCACTGCTGGTGTTGGATTTGAATCGCGCCTTGGCACGGATCCAGGCCGCACATTCTTTTGCAATCGTGCGCTGCATCATTTCATTGCACAAGCGCACCTCGAACTCAGTGCCGTAGAGGTCTCGTCTCACGTGAGATGCGCGGGATGTAGAACTCACGCTTCTCTTTTGCCGTCTTTTCTCGAATGATGTGGGCGAGGTTTCGTAGCCCTATGTGCAGACCATCATGTAACGAGACGCTGCAACGTTCACATTAAAATTATATCATCATTATAACATAGGTAAGATACGCACGCCATTATCACAATTTTACAGCTTTATATATATCGTGGGAAATCGGCAAAAAAGAGCGTTTCCCCCCTTGCATTTTTTTTATTTTTCTCTACAATGTGGATACTGTCACACAAGGAAAATACAGATAGGGAGGGATGCACTATGACGATGCTGCCGCGCCAGTACATGATGCTGTTTGGAATCACGATTACGGCGTTTATCTTCAACACGTCGGAGTTCATGCCGATCGCACTGCTCATCGACATCTCGGAGTCGTTCTCCATGACGGAGGCGGCGACGGGGCAGATGATCACGATCTACGCGTGGGTGGTGGCGCTGCTGTCGCTGCCGCTGATGCTGCTGACCTGCCGGATGGAGCTGAAGAAGCTGCTGCTCCTGATGGTGGCGCTCTTCGGTATCGGGCAGATGATCTCAGGGATCGCGACGAGCTATGAGATGCTGCTCGGGGCGCGTATTGTCGTCGCCTGCGCGCACTCGATTTTCTGGTCGATCGCCGCGCCGCTCGCGACGCGTCTCGTGACGCGCGAGCATCAGCCGGCAGCACTCGGTATGATCGTGACGGGCAGCTCGGTCGCGACGATTGTCGGGCTCCCGCTCGGCCGCGTGATCGGGCTCGCCGCAGGGTGGCGCATGACGTTCCTCCTGCTCGCCGTGGTCGCTGCTGCCGCATTCGTCTATCTCGCCGTTCTCCTGCCGCAGCGCACGCCGGGGTTGGGGGTCAGTGTCCGCGAGCTGCCGTCGCTCGTGCGTCAGCCTGCGCTTGCGTGCATCTACGTCATGACGGCGCTCTTTGCGACGGCGTATTTCACGATGTACAGCTACATCGAGCCGTTCCTGCACACGGTCGCGTCGTTCTCGCCCGATCTCATTACGGCGGCACTCATGCTGCTCGGGGTGAGCGGCATCATCGCGAGCCTCGGTGTTCTCGCGCATGTACGGCAGGTGCCGTTTCTCCATGCTGCGCTGGTGTCTGGTCAGGGGTTGCCGCCATGCTCTTTCTCTGGCAGGCGGCATCCATATCCGTCGGCACGATGATCGTACTCACGATGGTGCTCGGCGTGCTCGCAACGCTCTACAACACGATGTTCCAGGCGGAGGTGCTCGCCACGGTTCCGCGCGACGCATCGACGGTCGCGACGGCGATCTACTCGGGGATCTTCAACCTCGGCATCGGCAGCGGAACGTACATCCGGCGGGCTCGCTGCGGGGGCTGACCACCTCGCCCACATCGGCTACATCGGTGCGGTCATCGCAATCGTCGCCGCCGTGCTCTGCCGTAAAATCTACCTGCCAGCGGTGGCGGTGCGTCACAGACATCTGCGGTGACGCCGCATCTGTGGTTGTGATATATATGTGTTCGTGATACGTCAAAGGGCCGACAGAGCAGATTCCTCTGTCGTCCCTTTTTGTCGGTGAAATCACATTCACTCTGCTGGCCGAACCTCTGCAATCAGCGGCACGATCTCCCCACGCCGCACATCGACGATGCCTTTGTCCGTCAGCTTGACGTCAGGACTGACGGGGAGTGCGAGTGTAGCAAAGGACATGATGGCATTATCATGACGATAGCCGTTTTCCGTGAGGGCATGACGCACATCCGCGATCTCAGCAGCGAGGGACGGGGAGCGGGCGGTCGGAAAGGATGCCCGCGATGGGGAGCGGGACACACGCCGTGACGCTTCCGTCCCGTGCAGCGGCGATGCCGCCCTGCATTTCAATGACTGCGTTTGCTGCCGCCGTCATATCCGCCGCGGTCTGTCCGAGGACGAGGAGGTTGTGGCTGTCGTGTGCATAGGTAGTCGCCGCCGCTCCGTGCGTGAGCGCTGCCCCGCCGACGAGCGCCATGCCGCAGCCGCCATGCTTGCCGTGGCGTTCAAAGAGACACAGGCGAGGCTGTACGGACTATTCTCCCAGTCAATCACGCCGCCGTGCACGGCGAGCTCCGCCCGCTCCTCGCGGACAAAGGTCGTATGCTCCTGCACTTCGAGGATGCGGCAAAGCACCGTCCCCTCCGCGATCGGCGCACGCAGGACGAAGTCCTCTGCCGTGCGCGGCGTAAGATGGACGCTCCGATAAAAATGCGGCGGAAATGATGTGTCACGCGGCGCCTCCTCCTGCTCCGCCCCGCGTACATAGACCTGCCGCCCTGCACGCCAGACCTGTGCCACTGCAAACGCCCGCAGATCGGAGAGCACAGCAAAGTCGGCGATGCGTCCGGGAGCGATTGCCCCTTCTCCCGCAGCCCCATGTGTTGAGCGGGTGCATAGGTCGCGGCGTAGATTGCCTCCTCGGGCGGCAGACCAAGCGCCATGCTGCGCCGCACGAGATGATCGAGCTGTCCGCGCCGCATGAAGTCGTCGGGCATGGTGTCATCTGTAACGAGGCGAAACGCCCCGCGAGACGATGCTCCATGAGGTAGTCGAGGAACTCCTTCTTCAGCGTCTTCTCCTGCAGCTGGATGAACATACCGTTCGCCGCACGCTGAGCAAGTCCATCAAGGCTCTGATCCGTATGGTCAGAACGGATGCCGCGATAGAGCAGCTCTGCCAGCTCCCATCCGACGAAGCGCGGACAGTGTCCCTCGATGGAGAAGTCCGGCCGTCCGCACTGGATCTGGCGGATCAGGCAGATTCGTCTTGGCGTGCGCGTCTGCAGATGACCGCGCGGCAGTCCATGACCTCGCCGAGGCAGATCACCTGATCCATGTGCATGAGCGCTTCGACATCATCACTCTCGATCGCAGCACCTGCCGTCTCAAGCGCATCGTTCGTCGAGGGGACGGAGGAAGGAATGGCGATTCGGACATCGACGGGACCGTCCTGCGCACTCTGCATCAGCGCACGGATCCCCTCCACCCCAAAGACATTCGCGATCTCATGCGGCTCCGCGATGAGCGTCGTCACACCGCAGCGCACTGCCGCGTTCATAAATGTACGCGGCGCACATCGTGCTTTCAATGATGCATATGGCAATCGATCAGTCCCGGAACGACATACTGTCCGCCGAGATCGACCGTACGCTTTGCCGGATGTCTCGGCGTCTCCGTTCCAATGTAGGCAAATCGATCCCCACTGAGTGCAGCGGATCCGGGGACAAACGCCTTTAAATAGCTGTTGTATATCGTTCCATTAGTCAGAAGAACGTCAATATCCATACCATACTCCTATTTTACCCCTGCAATGGCGTAGAAATAATACGCGAGCAGGAGGGCAAGCAGATAGTGTCCCTTTGTGCAGCTCCGCCGTGCGCCCCATGGCAAGCTTGATGATGACGAACGAGATAAAGGCGACGGAGATCCCGTTTGCGATATTGAACGTGAAAGCGGTGAACGCAACGCAGAGAAATGCAGGGATATACTCGGCGATATCCGTATAGTCAAGATTACGCATCCCCGCCATCATGCTGACGCCGACGTAGATAAGAACAGGTGCCGTCGCCGCTGCAGGAATCATCAGCGCGAGCGGCGTCACCGCGAGGATGAGGAGGAATGCGACGGCCGTCGTGCACGCCGTCAGACCCGTGCGTCCGCCTGCCTCGACCCCCGCGCCGGACTCGAGATAGGTAATGAGCACGGGGATCGTAAAGAGTGAACCGATCGTCGCGGCGATGGAGTCCACGTGGAAAACCTTGTCAAGTCCCGGCAAATCGCCGTTTTTGTCGAGGAACCCTGCCTTGCCCCCAATGCCGATCGCCGTACCGAAGCTGGAGAAGAAATCCGGCAGGAAGAATGCAAAGAGGAACGGCAGATACGCGAGATTGAGCGCACCTCCGAGGTCAAAGTTGAAGAAAAATGGGCGCGATGCTGTCCGGCATGCGGAAGATGCTATCGGGGAGCTTTTGTGACGCCCATAGGGGATGCCGATCACCGTTCCCGCGAGAATACTGATGAGCGCTCCGCCGCGCACCTTACGCGCCGAGAGAACTAGGAGGATAATGAACGTGATCGCCGCGAGGAGAACAACCGGCTGCGTGAGATCGCCGAACGAGAGCGCGACCTTCTTTGCATTGACCGCGAGCAGCTTTGCATTGCGCATCCCGATCACTGCGAGGAAGATACCGACGCCCGCGCTGATCGAGATCTTGATGCCGCGCGGTATTGTCATGACAATGGCTTTTTCGTATACCAAGCACCGTCACGATGATAAAAAGCAAACCGCTGAGGAAAACGATGGCACTCGCCACACCGATCGGCACATTCTGCAGCTGCACCATCGTGATCGAAAAGATCGCGACACTGCCCATGCCGGGCGCGAGGGCAAAGGGACGGTTCGTATACAGCCCCATCGCCATCGATGTCACGAAGATCATGAGCACCATGCCCGTGAGCATCGCCCCCGTCGGAACGCCGGCCTCCCCCATCATGTGCGGGACAACGGCGAGCACATAGCCCATCGTTGCGAACGTCGTGAGCCCTGCGATGACCTCCGTTGTCACCGTTGTGTGATTCTCCCGCAGCCGAAACTGCCGCTCAAAGAATGAATTCATTGGACACGCCTCCCAAGCGATGCAATAAAATAACACCTTATTATAATACTTGCACAAACATTTTGGCAATAGTGCGAATACATTATCTTTCACGAGCGAAAAACTGCCGCATGAGTGAAGATCTCCTCATGCAGCAGTCATTTACTTCGATATCAGTGCTTCATTTCTCTCAGTATCCGCGCTCCCGATAGTACTGTGCCTTGCCACGGAGGATGTCGCCGCCGCGCGTGCCGTCCTCCGCCCACGGGGCGAAGGCGGGGCTCTCCGCTGTCCCGAGGTACTCGAGGTCCCAGCGCTCGCATGTCGTGCGCAGTGCCATAGGGGCGCATGAACGCGCACGCCGTCCTCGTTATCGGCGGCCTCGCCGTGCGTCAGGGACGCGCTCCTTATCGATCGTGAGCCAGAGCCCGTCGGCGAGTGCCGTCACCGCCATCGCCAGCCCCTCGATCTGCGCGGCGGTCGGCGGCTCGCACCCGAGGTCGTCCGTCGTCGCACCGACGCAGCCGAGGAGGGCGATGCTGACGCTCCCGCTGTTGCGCCGATAGGTCGCGGCGCGCAGCGCATCGAGTGCACCGTCCCCGATCACATAGATCGCGCCGTCCGCATCGATCTGGACGTGGTAGTCCGCGAAGAACTGCCCATAGTGCCCCCACCGTCCAGTGCAGGTAGAGCTTCGTCTCGCGTGCACAGCGCGGCGGCCGCATAGGGCGAGCGGCAGGCGGTACGCCGCCCCGAGGAGGCGCAGCTCACGGCAGGTCACGCGCGCATGGCGAGACGCAGAAGCACCGCACTCATCGCGTCCTCCTTTTTCCCCGCGCATCATGACCGTGCGCCCGGGAAAGCCGATCAGCCCCGAGGCGATGTTGCTCGTCAGCTCCGCGCTCCCATAGAACACCGAGAGAATCGCGACGACGACCAGCCCCGTCCCGACCATCCAGTCCACGCGCGGCAGATAGTTTCGCATAAAAAATCTCCTTTCCTGTCTCCATATATCTCTATCGAGAGTAGTTGCTGTGAGACGAGAAAAGGAGAGGGTGATTACTTCATAAACCGCCGCCCGCGCTCGAGTTTCTCGAAATAGCGGCGCGTCTCGTGGACGACGACGCCCGAGAGGGCGATGAGCGCGATGAGGTTCGGGATCGCCATGAGGCCGTTGACGATGTCGGCGAGGGACCCAGATCGCCTCGAGTTTCAGGGAAGGCACCGCAGGCGATAAGCGCGATAAAGACGAGGCGGTACGGCAGAATCGCACGCACGCCCGCGAGGTAGAGGATGGCGCGCTCGCCGTAGTAGTTCCACCGAGGATGGTCGTAAATGCGAAGAGAGCGGAGTGAGATGGTGAGCGGTGCGCCGCCGATGTGCCCGCACGCGCCCGTGAATGCCGCGCCCGTCATGGCCGCGCCCGCCGTGTCGCTCTGCCATGCGCCCGTGAGGACGAGGACGAGCCCGTCATGGTGCAGATGATGATCGTGTCGATGAAGGTCCCGTCATGGAGATCAGTCCCTGCTCGGCGGGCTCCTTCGTCTTTGCCAGCGCCGCGGCAATCGGTGCGAGCCGAGTCCGGACTCATTGAGAAGACGCCGCGCGCGATACCGTTCTGCATTGCCATCGCGATCGTGGAGCCCGCAAAGCCGCCCTGCCGCCGCCGTACCGGTGAATGCCCCTGTCGAGAATCAGGGCCGATCGCCGCGGGGATGCCGTCGATGTGCATCGCGATGATGCCGACGCTGATGACTATGTAGAGAACCGCCATAAAGGGAATGATGCGCGAGGCCACCTCGGCAATGCTCCGAGCCGCCGATGGTGATCGCCGCGATCAGTACCGTGAGGGCGATATCCGTCACGAGACGCGGCACGCCGAAGGAGAGCTCCGCCGAGTCCACAATAGCGTTGACCTGCGGGAACGTCCCGATGCCGAAGAAGGCAACGAGCACTGCCGCACATGCGAAAAATCCCGCGAGCGGACGATATTTCTCCCCCATGCCGTGACGGATGTAGTACATCGGGCCGCCGGCAATGTCGCCGCGCTCGTCGGTCGTGCGGTACTTCACGGCGAGAGCAGTCCCTCCGCGTACTTCGTCGCCATGCCGAAGAACGCCGCCATCCACATCCAGAAGATCGCCCCCGGGCCGCCGACCTTGACCGCCGTCGCGACACCGACGATGTTGCCCGTGCCGATGGTCGCGGCGAGTGCGACGCAGAGTGCCTTAAAGCTCGACACGTCGCCCTCCGCGGTTTTTCGCGCGCAGGGATGAGCGAGCGCACGCGGCAGGCGCGCGCACCGGAGCAGCGAGAGACGCAGCGTCAGCATGATGCCCGTCCCCACGAGCAGGACGATGAGCGGTGCCCCCCAGAGGAAGGAGTCCACCGCATTCAGTACGGGAAGAAACGATTCCATACAAGATCCCTCCGAAAAATAAAAATATGCGCACATTTTACCATGATAAAGCACTAAATGTCTATGGAATCTGTATGTATACAGGAATCAGTGTGTTTCCCCACCACCGCAGCGGTACCTCCCCGTCATACGGGGAGGCTTTGGGGATCGGCCAGATGACGCGCTTTCACTCCGTCATTTATGCTTAGGGAATCGCCGATAAATGAGGTCTGCCTGATTGGTGTGAGATTTTTGTCCGAACAAGGTAGAAAACCGGATGCATTGTGGTGCTTGTGAAGAGTTCCCGCCAAAGTACGGGAAAAAGATAATCAAGATGGCATGTCTGAATTTTAACAGTAGTTGCTTATGTTCTATCTGCAGTTTTTCAAATAGAAAAACTTTATGTTGCATTTTGAAAAACTATTGGTTATAATGCTAATCAAGGAAAGTAAATATACAAAAATCTTTTTTCAAAAATGAAATGATTATATTGTGTTCTACTATTGCGGAATGGTATTCAGCAAGATCTGCATCCCTGCAGATTCCTGCTTAATATAAGTCGGTGTATCCATATTTTTAGGGTGAAACAAACGAAGGAGGATTCCCCTATGAAGCGTATCGTATTGGGCGCCGTCAGTGCGCTCCTCGCCGCCACAGTGCTTTACAGGCTGCGGCGGCGTGGTCAGCAGTCTGCCGCAAAGGACGGCAAAAGTCGTTATTCAAGTTGGCTACGAAAACAATCCCGGCGAGCCATTTGATAAGGGCGTAAACAAATGGAAGGAACTGCTCGAGCAGAAGTCAAACGGAACGATGGTCATCGAGACATATCCTTCGAGCCAGCTTGGCAGCAAAAACGACCTCATTGATCAGATGATCGCTGGTCAGCCGGTTGTCACACTCGCCGACGGAGCTTTCTACGCAGACCGCGGCGTCAAGGACTTTGGCATTGTCTTCGATCACTTCCTCTTTGACAACTGGGATCAGTGCTGGAAACTCGTCAAGAGCCAGTGGTACGCCGACAAGAGCAAGGAGCTTGAGGGCAAGGGGCTGAAGATTCTCGGCTCAGAACTGGGTCTACGGTGCACGCCACACGCTGACGACCAAGCCCGTAAACTCCGTCGAGGATCTGGAAGGGCGATAAATCCGCGTCCCCAATAACGCCATTCAGGTCAAAGGCTTCCGAAGTGCTCGGTGCCGTGCCGACCCCGATGCCGCTTGGTGACACATACACGGCACTCCAACAGGGAACAATTGACGGTGTAGAAAATCCGCTTCCCGTTCTCTACAACGGAAAGTTCCAGGAAGTTGCAAAGTATCTCATCCTTGATGGCCATGTCAAGAACTTTACGACACTCGTCTGCGGTACGCAGTTCTTCAACACGCTGACACCAGAACAGCAAAAACTACTGATCGAGACGTGTGAGGAAGCTGGTCTCTGCAGCAACGAGCAACAAGCGGCCTCTGAAAAGGAAGTGCTCGAGAGTTCCGCAGACGAAGGCGTAACTGTTGTCGAGCCTTCGGATACTGTCCTGCAGGGCTTCCATGATGCCGCAAAGAAGTTCTATGATCTGCCGGATTTCGGTTGGTCAAAGGGTCTCTATGACACAGTAAAGTCCGCAATGCAGTAAGCATCTGCGGATGTGGACAGCGCGCCGCATCTGCGGCGCGCTGTCTGTCTATCCACACAAAAGGGGGAATCTATATGGAAGCGAAACACGAGCCAAAAGGACTACTTTGCAATCTTGACTTCATTATCGCAGGGCATTGCTCTCGCTGTGCTGGTACTGGTTACGTTCGTCAGGGGTCTTCGCACGCTACTTTGTCGGTATGCCTTTCGCATGGGAGGAAGAATTTCCAGCTGGCATGCTTTGTTTGGATTACGTTTCTCGGTGTCGGTGCCGCATTCCGTTCAGGGAGCCATGTTGCGATCGAGCTTCTCGTCGAACGAATGCCGGAAAAAGCCGCACGCATTACAGAGATTGGCGGCTACGCTGTCTCGATGCTGATCTTTTCCTTCTCTTTCTATATTACGGCGTGCAGATCATTCTGTCCATGGTGACGATGGGACGTACGACAAACATTCTCGGAATTCCATACGCTGCAATCTACATTGTCGTCCCCATAGGGTGCCTTCTGATGATGTATACTACACTCGACATGATATTGAAGAAAAAGGAGGCACAATAATGGACGGTACAGTCATTCTTTCCATGCACGGTACTCCCCCTCCTATTTCTCAAAGTGCCGGTCTTTGTCTCTGTACTGGCTGGCGGCGTAACCTACTTCCTCATGGTTTCCAAATTTGCCCGGCACTATCTTCGTGCAACGCGTCATTGCCGGAACAGAGAGTATTCCCCTACTTGCGATCCCCTTTTCGTCTGCGCCGGTGTTTTTATGAACTACACAGGCGTCACCAAATCGAATTATGAATTTCTGCAGTGTACTTCTCGGCACATTTGTCGGAGGCTCGCACAAGTTGCTATTCTGCTCTCAACACTGATGGGTGGGCTTTCCGGCTCCAACCTCGCTGATGCCGCAATGGAAGCAAAAATGCTTGTCCCGAAATGACGAAGCGTGGCTTCTCCCTAGAGTTTTCCTCCGTCGTTACAGCAACATCAGCAATCATTACTCCGTTGATCCCGCGGGGCATTGCAGCATGATTATCTATGGTTCTATTGCAAACCTTTCCATCGGCAAGCTGTTTATCGGCGGGGTTGGTCCCGGAATTCTGCTCTGCGTGGCAATGATGATCCTAGTCTCGATCATCTCGCACCGCCGCGGCTATAAGCCGATCCGTACGAAGCATGCCTCTTCGGAGGGTTCTTCACTGCACTGAAGCTGCTTTCCTCCCGCTCTGTCTTCCGATCTTATTATTGGCGGCATCCGCATAGGGCTTTTCACACCAACCGAAGCAGGCGCCGTTGCCATTATGTACTCGCTCTTCCTCGGCATCATTTATCGTGAGATGCGTCCGCAGGATATTCTGACAGGCATTCGTGAGACAGTAACCACATCTGCCTCCATGTATGATTATTATCGGTGCGGCATCCACTTTTGCATGGATTCTTACGAAAGAGCGCATTCCGCAGGAACTCGCACAGATGATGATCACATTCCTCGAGACGCCTGCTCTCTTTCTGATTGTCGTGAATGTATTTCTCCTCATCGTCGGTATGTTTCTCGAGGAAATGCAGCGCATGATCATCCTTGTCCCTCTGCTTGCCCCAATTGCGGCTTATTTTGGCATTAACGAGTATCAATTCGCAATCATGTTCATCTTCAACTTGGCCATCGGCGCACTCTCGCCCCCTATGGGAACGCTGATGTTCGTCACCTGCGGCATTACAAAATGTAAGATGAGCGCTTTTATCAAAGAGGCCATACCGTTCTACATCCTTTTAGTCATCTGTCTTATCCTTTTGACTGTCTTCCCAGTCTTCAGCTCTGGATTCATCAACCTTGTCTACGGAAGCTGATGAAGTGTCGTGATCATATCTAACAGGAAAGCGAATCCTCATGCCATCATTCTGTTCACTGCGCCGACAGCAGATATTGCTCAGAAGGCTGAGCGCATTATCCAGCGACGTCGTCTTGACATTCCCGTCATCACAGCAGACGATCAATCCGCGCATAATGCAGTACTTGCCTTCACCGAATCTTTCGTTGTCATCAGCCGCGGCGGCGTCGCCGAGGAGATCAAGAAAATCTCCGGCCGCACCGTAATCGAGGTCACAACCTCCGCGGGAGATATTCTCACAGCACTTACTGCACTGAATGCTCAAGGACTGAGACGCATTGCCGTAGTGATGCGCGGAAATATCCTTTCGATACGCCGCAGAATTTTTCACTTGCAGGCATGGACATTCTGATTCGCCCCTGTGATACCTACGAGGAAATTGCCGAAACTGTACATCGGCTGGCGGCGCGGAGGAGATCGACGGCATCGCAGGCCGCCGCTATGCGGCACATAGCAGAAGAAGTTCATCTTCCCAACGTCTACGTAGGGTAAGTGAGCGTTCCATCGAAAAGGCAGTTGACGACGCCCCAAAGGTGATCGATGCCAAGCGCCGGGAGTCACTTCAGCGTGAGCGTCTTGATACAGTCATCCAGAAACATGCCAAGGTGCACTTCTCCGACATTCTCACCAAGTCTCTGCGCATGCAGGGAAATCATCGTGTGTGCAAAGAGCTTTGCTCAAACACGCGCAAACGTCCTGATTCTGGGCGAAACAGGAACGGGAAAAGAATGGATGGCGCAAAGCATTCACAATGCCAGTCCACGGCGGAGAAACCGTTCATCGCCGTCAATTGTGCTTCCATTCCACCATCGCTGATCGAGAGCGAGCTTTTCGGCTGGGGCAAAGGGATATTCAGTGGAACACTCGTGCAGAAAAAGGTCTCTTCGAGCTCGCAGATGGGGGAACCATCTTCCTCGACGAGGTTGCAGAACTCGCGCCGGATATCCAGGGCGTCTGCTGAACGTCCTGCAAAAAGCATGAGTTATGCGCGGCGGTGATGCACGCCCTATCCAGCTCGATATCCGCATGATTTGTGCGACAAACAAAGATCTCGATCAGCTTTGTCACAGGAGAAAGTTCCGCGAAGATCTATACTACCGTATCAACGTGCTGCGCCTTCAGCTGCCGCCGTTGCGTGAAAAGGCACGAAGATATTCTTCCGCTCCCGCGCCACTACATCACACGCTACGCACCACAGGCAGACTTCGATCAGCTTATGCAAAAATCGCTTCGTGACCGTCTGCTGTCTTATAGCTGGCCAGGAAATATTCGTGAGCTGAGAAACACGGCCGAGGTTCTCTCCTGTCTTGACAATGCAGACCTGGATCCGGTGCAAACCGGCGCACTGCTTGCGGCACGTCCTGCCGATCGAAGTAACCTTCTGGAGCTCCCGCTCGGGCTCCCGCTCAAAGAAGTTGAGCGGATCATTATAGAACGTACACTGGAGCACTACCCCCGAGGAGACCTGTGAAACTCGGCATCAGCCGTGTAACGCTCTGGCGTCGTCTGCGGGAAAAATCTGATTCTATTTAAAGGAGATGCTTTACATGAAAGCAATTCGTATCAATAAGCACGGAGAAGCAGAGCTGTTACGGCAAACAAAGCCTGCCCCAAAACCCGGTGAGGCTCTGCTCAAGATACTCTATGGCGGCATCTGCGGCGGTGATCTTGGAACTTACCGCGGTACGTTCGCCTATGCATCCTATCCGCGCATCCCGGGACATGCAATTCTCGGCACAGATTGTGGAGATTGATCCCGCTGACGCGGGAGATACCATCTCCACTACAGGGCAAATCGTCACCTGCAACCCTCCCATTTCAACTGCGGCACATGTTATTCCTGTGAACGAGGCTTTGTCAACTGTCTGCGAGCACATAACGAGACGATGGGTGCTCAGCGGGACGGCGCATTTATGGAATACATCACGATGCCTGTCGAGCGCATCTATGACGGAAAGAGCGCTTTCTCCGCTGGAGCTCGCACTCATCGAACCATTCTGCATCAGTTATCACGGTGCAAGTCCACGCACATATCCAACACTGAGAAAAGGTTCTGTTGTCGGCAGCGAGGAACCATCGGCGTGCTTGCTGCCGCCGCTGCAAAGGCTGCCGGTGCAAAGGTATACATCGCAGATATAGCCCCAAAGAAGCTTGACCATGCCGTAGAGATCATGAGCCTCACAGGAAAAATCCTTAATGATACGCCAGAGCATTTTGCGGCACAGGTGCAGGAAATCACCCACGGAAACGGTTTTGACGTGACCATCGAGGCGGTGGGGCTGCCAGCGACCTTCCTCGCCTGCGTTGATGCGGCGGCCTTCGGGGGGCGTGTTGTTCAAGTTGGCGTTGGCAAACGCAATGCTGATTTCAACTTTACCCTGCTACAAAGGAAAGAGCTGAAACTCTACGGCTCGCGCAATGCTCTCAAGAAGGATTTTCTCGAACTAATCGATCTCGTAAAATCAGGTAAAATCGACATCACGAAGATCGTAACGAATGTATATGAACTGAAAGATGCACCACACGCATTCAAAGATTTCTCTGAGCACGCCGACACCATGCTCAGGGTCGTCATCCACTTCGCCGATCCGGGTAACATGGAACACATTGCGCGGCGTTCGCGTGAGCCCAGTACATAAGAAGCACCGATAAAGGAGAGTCTGTCGCATGAAAGAAATACAGGAGATCTACAGCCCCGAGACGCATCCCGTGCGCATCATGCAGTTCGGCGAGAGGGCACTTCCTCCGCGCGTTCGTCGACTATCGCCGTCGATGTCGCGAACGAGGAGAACGGTCTGGACACAAGCGTCGCCATCGTCATTCCCATTGCGGGTGAGCGCCCGCAGTTCGCCGCGCAGAAAAACCTCTACACCGTCTGCCTGCGCGGCCAGCGGGAGGGTGCGCCGTACAAGGGAGAACCGCGTCGTGAAGTGCATCGACCGCGTGCTGAGTGCCTGCGCGGCTACGACGCCTGCATGCAGCTCGCCGAACTCGATTCCCTGCGTTTCGTCGTATCAAAGCACGACGGAGGCGGGCATCGTCTTTGACGCCGCGTGCGCCCTTGCGGATAAGCCGCCCAAGGCATTTCCCGCAAAGCTCACGCAGTTCCTCTACGCGCGCTTCCAGCATTTCAAGGGGGCGTCCGACAAGGGGCTCCACATGCTGCCCGTCGAGCTCATCGAGAACAACGGACGGGAACTGAAACGCTGCGTCATGGAATGCGTGAAGCTCTGGGTACTCGGCACCGAATTCGCCGCATGGCTCGACACGGCGTGCAGCTTTGCGGACACGCTCGTCGACCGCATTGTCGTCGGCTACCCGCGCACAGAGGCGGCGGCATACGAAGAGGAACTCGGCTACCGCGACGCCCTCCTGAACCGAGGCGGAGCCGTTCTCTCTCTGGGTCATCGGAAATGAAAATCTCGGCAAGGAGCTGCCGCTCGCCTCGAGCAAGTTCCACGCCATCTTTACGAACGATGTGGTAAAGTACAAGGAACGCAAGGTGCGCATCCTCAACGGCGCGCACACCTCGATGGTGCTGGGCGCATACCTCGCGGGGCTCGACTACGTCGGCGACTGCATGAAGGACCCCGTCGTACGTACTCAGCTCGACCAGTCCGTCTACGGCGAGATTGTCCCGACGGTACACCTGCCCGAAGCGGAGTCACGCGCATTTGCAGCAGCGGTCTTTTTGAACGTTTCGAGAACCCCTTTGTCCACCATGCCCTTCTCTCCATCTCCCTCAACTCCATCTCAAAATGGCGTGACGCGTTCTGCCCTCCTTCAAGGGACAGTCTCGCGAATACAGGCAAATTACCCAAATGGCTCACCTACTCTCTCGCCGCTCTTCTCGCCTTCTACCACACAACTGACAGGGGGAAAACTGCCTGATCGGCCATCGCGGCAGTGAAACCTACGAGATCCACGACGACGCGGACAAACTCGAACGCCTCGCCGCATGGGCATCTCTCCCCAGCTGCAGACTACGTACACAACGCGCTGGCGGCAGAGGATTTCTGGGGAGAGAATCTGACTGAGATCATTGGCCTCGAGGCAAAAGTATTGGAGCACTTTGAACGTATCTCTGCAGTAGGCGCAAAGGCACACATCGAAGAGCTCGGAAAGGTCTCATAAGATGGCAGGAAAACTCTTCCAAATCCAGCCAAAGGATAACGCAGCCGTCGCGCTTGCAGATATCGCTGCAGGCGAGACGACAGTGCTCGGCACGACCTCCCTATACAGCACAAAATGCTATTCCCGCAGGGCATAAGATGGCAATCCGCCCCATCCGCGCAGGCGAGGACGTGATCAAATACGGCTTTCCCATCGGCACAGCACGACGCGATATTGCAGTTGGCGAGCATCTGCATACAGATACGGTGAAGTCCAAGCTGGGCAGTCTGCTGGAATACCGCTACGAACCGAAAAAGGCTCCGCATTGGGATCCTGCAGAGCATAGCTATCTCGCGGGCAAAACCTTCGATGGATACGCACGTCCCGATGGGAGAGCCGGCATCCGCAATGAGATCTGGATCATCCCGACGGTTGGCTGTGTGAATGCCATTGCGCAGGCAATCAAAAGCGTGCACAGGTCTGCAAAGAGGGTACAATCGACGGCATCTTCGCCTATGGTCATCCCTACGGTTGTTCTCAGCTTGGCGGCGATATGACGAACACACAAAAGTACCTTGCCGCACTTATCCGCCATCCGAATGCGGGCGGCGTACTCGTTCTTGGACTTGGCTGCGAGAACAACGAGATGGCGCAGATGCGTGCGTTGATCGGCGATGTGGACGAAGGCCGCGTGAAGTTCCTCCTCTGTCAGGAAGTCTCCGATGAGGTCGAGGCGGGTGTACAGCTCATCAAAGAAATCGCGCGCGAGGTGAAGAATATCCCACGTACCCTGCAGCCTGTTGCAAAAACTCGTACTCGGACTCAAATGCGGCGGCTCGGACGGATTTTCCGGCATCACGGCAAAGTCCGCTCGTCGGCGAGGCAAGCAACGAGCTCGTCGCGGCAGGCGGTACAACGATCCTCACCGAGGTGCCCGAGATGTTCGGCGCAGAAACACTGCTGATGAACCGTGCAAAGGGACAAACAGGTATTTGAAGACACGGTTCAGCTGATCAACGGATTCAAAAGAGTACTTCATGCGCCATGGAGAGAAGGTCGACGAAAACCCATCCCCCGGCAACAAAGCAGGCGGCATCACGACCCTCGAGGGACAAATCTCTTGGATGTGTCCAAAAAGGCGGCATTGCCCCCGTCATGGATGTGCTCTCCTATGGGGACACGGCAAAAAGAGCAGGGGCTTCTGCTCCTTTGTGCTCCCCGGAACGATCTCGTCGCATCAAATGCTCGCGGCGGCTGGTGCACATATCGTTCTTTTTACAACAGGGGCGCGGCACGCCATTCGCATGCCAGTACCAACCGTAAGATTGCGAGCAATCCTCACCCTTGCCCAGCACAAGGCCAGTTGGATTGATTTTTAATGCGGGTCGTCTTGTCGAGGGCGAAACAATGCAGGAGATCACAGCAGATTTCCTTGACCTCCTGCTTGCGATTGCCTCTGGAAAAGCACATGCGAAATCCGAGGGCACTCGATAACACGATCTCGCCATCTTTAAGGACGGCGTAACACTGTAGGAGGTGCGCATGAAGAAAGGTCTGATTCTCGCAGGGGAGCCAATGGGGCTCCTGATCGCGCAGAGTGAGGGCGATCTCTCCGGTGTCTCGGGCTACGATCTAGCTGTCGCCGGCGCAGAGTTCAACGTCGCCATTGGTGCTGCGCGGCTTGGGCACCGCGTGACCTACCTGACAGAAACAGGGAAGGATCCGTTCGGTGAGCGCATCATCCATGTACTGAACGAGAACGGCATCGGGGAATGAGTTCGTCTCATGGAGCGATGAAAAGCGCACAGGATTTATGCTGAAAGGCCGTGTCCACGCAGGAGATCCCCGATCTTTTACTTCCGTGCGGGGTCTGCTGCGTCAACTCTTTTCGCCAAAGGACGTAGAAAACATCGATTTTTCTGCTTACAGTCATATCCATCTGACGGGGATCCTCCCGCTCTCACGGAGTCAACACGTGCGGCGACGCTCCTCATGTTCGACGCGCACGGGCGGCCGGACGACGATCTCGTTCGACCCGAACCTGCGCCCCCTAACTCTGGCCGGATGCGCACACCATGCGCAAGACGATCAATGACCTTGCGTGCCGTGCAGATATCGTCCTGCCGGGCACAGCAGAGGAAAACTCCTCATGGGGAGCGATGATCCTGCCGCCATTTGTGCCTTTATCGAGCTCGGAGCATCGACTGTCATCCGAAATGCGGCGCGGCAGGAGCCTACGTCACCGATGGCGCGGAGCACTACAAGGTCACAGGATTCCGCGTGCGCGAGGTCGTCGATACCGTTGGCGCGGGGCGATGGTTTTTGCGGCAGGCATCCTCACGGGGCTGATGGAAGGACTTCCCATGCACGATGCTGTACGGCGTGCGGCTGCCATTGGTGCCATCCAGGTGATGAGCCGCGGCGACAACGAGGGACTCCCGACCCCTGCGGAACTTGAACGTTTTATGAAGGAGGCAGATTCCACTGATGAGTAAGCAGCTGCAGAAAATGTCCGAGATCGGTCTTGTGCCGCTCGTTGTGCTCGAAGACGCTGCGTGTGCAAAGCCGCTCGGCGAGGCACTCGCCGCAGGAGGTATTCCGGTCGCAGAGGGTCACGTTCCGCACGGATGCCTGTCTCGATATCATCCGTGCAATGAAGGATATCCCGACACTCATCGTCGGCGCAGGCACAGTACATACGGTCAAACAGGCGGAGGCGGCAGTCGCAGCAGGGGCAACATTCATTGTGACTCCCGCATACAATCCTGACGTCATCGACTGGTGCACTGCACATAAGGTCGATATTGTCCGAGGACAGTCTCCCCTGGTGAAATCGAAGCCGTCCGTGCACGCGGCATCAAGTTTTGCAAGTTCTTCCCTGCTGCAGCATACGGCGGAACAGCGACGCTCAAAGCACTCGCAGACTGTTCGCGGATGTGCAGTTCCTGCCGACGGGCGGTGTCAGTCTTGACAACATGCGCGACTACCTCAACCTGCCGAACGTGGCAGCGGTCGGCGGCAGCTTCATGACGCCGGGGAAAACTCGTCAAAGAGCAGGATTGGGATGGCATCGCTGCCGTCTGCCGCGGTGCCGTGCAGAAGATGCTGGCCTGCGCATCGGTCACGTTGGCATCCATACGGCAGGCCGTGCGGAAGCAGAGGAACTCACCGATGCGCTCTGCCGCCTGACCGGTGAGACGAAAATCGCGGCAGGCGGCGGCTTTGCCGGTACGATTGCCGAGATCTGTGCAGAGCCGACACCGGGCGACTATGGTCATCTCTGCATCGATACCGACGATATGCCGCGCGCACTCGCCTACTATGCGCGCCGCGCGCATCGCGCTGACCCGGAGTATACCTTCCGTGATGAAGACGGAGCCGTACGCCTCGCCTATCTAAAAAGAAAAAGGTCGGTGGTTTCTCCATTCACCTGCGCAGAGCGTAAATCACTTTTTCGGAATCGCTGATCAGTGCAGCGCCCGCCTCTTAGAAGAGCCAGCGGTACTCGTGTGATTGGCGATTCTTTCATTTTACATCCGGCGCAAAATGGCGTACAATATACCATCACGAAAAATGGGAAAGGGGTGGGACAATGCTCCCGGTATCGGAATCATCGCCAACGTCGCCGCCATCGCGCTCGGCGGCATCCTTGGGCTCGGCGCGGCCGCTTCATCGCGGAACGCGTGCAGGAGACGCTGATGCGTGCCTGTGCGCTCGCCGTGATGTTTCTCGGGCTCGGCGGCACGCTGCGCACGATGCTCTGTGCCAATGCGGATGGGCAGCTCGCACTTGGCGGCATCCATGATGATCACGAGCCTCATCGTCGGCGGTCTCATCGGTGAGCTGCTGAACATCGAGGCGCGCATGACTGCGTTCGGCGCGTGGCTGAAGCGCGTCTCGGGCAGCGCGGGCGACACACGGTTTATCGAGGGCTTTGTCACCGCCTCGCTCACGGTCTGCATCGGCGCCATGGCGGTCATCGGCTCGATCAACGACCGCCTGCTCGGCGACCCGTCCGTCCTCTTTACCAAGAGCGTCCTCGACGGCGTCATCATCATGCTCCTCACGGCGACCCTCGGCAAGGGCTGCATCTTCTCCTCCGTCTCCGTCAGGGCTCTTTCAGGGCGCGATCTTCGCTCTCGCGGGGCTGCTCGCCCCCTATATGACGGACAGTGCCCTCGCCGGGCTCAGCTGCGTCGGCAACATCCTCATCTTTGCCATCGGGACGAACCTCCTCGGCCTGCCGAACATCCGCGTCGCGAACTTTCTCCCCGCCCTCGTCATCGCCGCCCTCTGGGGGATGGGGTGAGTGAAAAACAGCCTTCTGCATCATGATCGATACAGAAGACTGTTTTCATACATACGTCGACACATCGGCCCAAATCACTCCGATCCGACAATTCCAATCGAAGTGATGAAACCCTTTGGGGCGGTGAATGTTAGGGAATCGCTGATAAAATGAAGTCCGTCAGATTGGCGTAGATTTTTTCGTCCGATTGAGGCAGCAAACCGGACGCATAGCGAGGGCTATGTGGAGGATCGCGGGCGAAAAGCGGGCAAAAAAGATGCGCTAAGATGGTGCTGAATTTATCAGTGCTTCCCTAAGTCGCTGTGCGGGCGACATTTTCATTTGCCATAAGTATAGCAAAAGGCATGGACGGATTTCGTCCATGCCAAAATTATCTATGCAAAGGAAGTGTGAACAAAATGCAGGGCTTTCACCCCTCGTGTCGAATTCATACCATAATATAGGAAAGAGGAGGTCGTGCCATGTCCATCGTTGCCGCATACGCCCTGCCGCATCCCGCCGCTCCTCCTGCCGGAGGTCGGGCAGGGCGAGGCGCGAAAGCTCCAACTGACGCAGAACGCCTACGAGCGCGCGATGAAGGAGGCGGCGGAGCTCGCGCCCGAGACGGTGATCGTCGCGAGCCCGCACGGTAATGTACGCGGACTATTTTCCACATCGCGCCGGGCGAGATGGCGTCAGGGAGACTTCGCCGCGTTCGGTGCACCCGATCTGCGCGTCATGGCGGACTACGATGAGCCCTTTGCCAAGGAGCTCGCAAAGGCGGCGGCCGCCGAGGGGATCGCCGCGGGCGGCGTTGGCAGGCGTGGTGCCGCACTCGATCACGGGGTGATGGTGCCGCTCTCCTTCCTTGAGGCGCACACGGCGGACTTTCGTCTCGTGCGCGTCGGCGTCTCGGGGCTCTCGCCCAAGGAGCACTATGTGTTCGGCCGGTGCATCGCCCGCGTGGCGGAGGAGCTCGGACGGCGGGCGGTCTTTTCGCGAGCGGCGATCTCTCCCACCGACTGACGCCCGACGCACCGCGCGGCTTTGCGCCCGAGTACGCGGTTTGACAAAGGCGTGCATGAAGTATCTGGAGGAGGGCGATTTCTAAAAGCTCCTGCGCATGGAGCCCGCCCTCTATCAGCCGGCGGCGGGTGCGCCCTGCGCGGGCTGTGGATGCTGGCGGGCGTACTCGACGCACGCGCACTGGGAAAGATCAAAAAGCTCTCCTATCGGGGACGACGGGCGTCGGCTGCAGGCTCGTGTCGTTCAAGGTGACGCGCGAGATCCGCGCCGCAACTTCGTGGAGCGGTATGAGATGCTGGAGCGGCGCGCCGCGAGAACGCCGCGCGGCAGAGGACGACTACGTGCAGCTCGCCCGCCGCGCCGTGGAGACGATCGTCCGCACGGGGAAACTGCCGCCCGTGCCCGCAGAACTCCGGAGGAGATGACGGGGCGCGCGGGGGTCTACGTGACGCTCACGCGGGACGGCACGCCGCGCGGGACGTACGGCACGTTCGAGCCGTCGGCAAAAGAGCATCGCCGACGAGATCGCGCTGCAATGCCGCGCACGCCGCACGAGACGACACTCACGTCGCCCCGTGACGGAGGAGGACTGGACGCGCTCGACATCACGGTCGACGTGCTCAGCGAGCCGGAGCTCGTGGGCGGCGCCGATGCGCTCGACCCGAAACCTACGGCATCATCGCTGAGTCGCGCGGGCGCAGGGCGTCATGCTCCCCGCCGCCCCGGCATAGAGACTGCCGAGGAGCAGCTGCGCGCCGCACGCAAAAGGCGGGCATCCCCGAGGACGCCGCGATCCGCATCTGGCGGTTCACGTCGGAGCGTCACGCGTGACGGCGGTCTGCGATCTCGTCCCCACGCCTGCCGCCTGCGTGAGGATGAGACGAGGGTTCTGCCGCGCGCGCACGAACGTCGGCGGCGTCATCCGTCCGACGAACTACGGGCGGCTGACCGCGCTCGACTCGACCCCATCGAGAAAAAGCCGCTGCACCACTTTCATCCCGGCCATGCGATCCTCTCCATCGGCAGCTATGGGTGCAATCTCGCCTGCCCGTTCTGCCAGAACGCGGACATCGCGGCGGCAGATGCCGCCATACCGACGGAGAACGTACCGCCCGCGCGTCTCGTCGCACTCGCACAGGAGCTGAACGCCGCCCCGCATGGCAATCTCGGCGTCGCGTTCACCTACAACGAGCCGCTCATCTCCTATGAGTACATCATGGACTGTGCGCCGCTCCTCCACGCGGCGGGGCTCGCGGTCGTCCTCGTCACGAACGGCACGATCTGCGCGGAGCCGCTCGCACGTCTCTCCCGCACGTCGATGCGATGAACATCGACCTCAGGGCTGGCATGAGGACTTCTACCGACGGCTCGGCGGTGACCTCATCGACCGTGCGCGAGACCATCACGCACGCCGTCCGTGACGGGCGTCCACGTCGAGGTGACGACCCTCATCATCCCCGGCATGAACGACAGCCTCGCCGACATGGACGCCGAGGCACGCTGGCTCGCCGCCCTCTCGCCCGACCTCCCGCTCCACATCAGCCGCTATTTCCGCGCCATCGCATGCAGACGCCGCCGATGCCGATCGCGACCATCGACACCTCACCGCCGTCGCCGCGCGCCACCTGCGCCATGTCCACCGTGGGAACTGCTGATCCTCTGATTCGTACATCGTCCGTGCATTGTATGCTCGCAGAGTGGCATGATATCAATACACACAGAGATAGTGGCAGACAGCATTCCCCCCACCCATCCATTTCTAACGCAATTTCCCATTTTTCAGGACATTTAACCCTATCCTTTCCCCATGAACGGTGCTACACTGGGGATGTGCATTGTTCCGATGGGGGAGGACACGGCACGCAGAGCATTTCTCCACGTTGTCTTTTTGGAAAAGGGGCGTTCCTATGGGGAACAATGAAAGATATCGAATCTGAGGGCAAAAATCATCGAGTCGTACAACTAGAGCAAAAGGTTGTAAAAATAAAATGAGCACCCTCGGCACGGTTGCATCTGTGCTCGCGATCTGCATGTATGTGTCCTACATCCCGCAGATCATCGGGAACCTGTCGGGGCATCCGGGCGACTGGATCCAGCCGTTCGTCGCCTTTATCAACTGTACCCTGTGGGTCATCTACGGACTCTTCCGCAAGAAACCCGAGTGGCCGATCGTCGTTGCAAACGCACCCGGCATCATCTTCGGCCTGACTGCCGCGATCACCGCGCGGATGTAAATGAACAAAACCCGTACACCTCCCCATGGTGTGCGGGTTTTACGACTAGAGATTTTCATTTTATCCATTTTCATGGCAGGGAAAAGCACAAGTTCTGCGCGAATAACAGCAGGATAAGGGAATTTTTAGTATAAAGGGGAATGAACATGACACAGAAGAAGACGTCACGTCTGCGCACCGCCATCGCCGCGCTTGCCGCCGCAGGCCCGAGTCGCGGCACAGATGCCGCACGCCGCCGCCGAATCCATCCACGACAACCCGCTCTACACGGGGATGGGCATCCTGGTCGACCGCGGGCGGGGAGCCAGTCCGCCGCCGTCCATGCGGCACCGCTCGCCCTCGTCAAGACCGCAGGGAAATGGGGCGCCGTCTCGACGACGGGCACTGCCGTGATCGCAGCAGAGTACGATGAGATACGCCCCTATGCAGAGGGCTATCTCCTCGTGCGTCAGGGGAAGAAATGGGGCGTGTTCCGTGCGGACGGCAAGCAGGTCGTCCCCACCGCCTACCGTCACATCGAGGAGCTGACGGAGGATCGCATCGTCGTACAGGATATGGACAAGAAATGGGGCTGCTACGGGACGGACGGCACGCTGATCCTCCCGTCACGCAGCGCGACGTCGTCCCCTATCGCGACGGCGCTGCCCTCGTGCAGGGGCGCGGACAAGCGATGGAGCTTTTTACCGTGCGGACGGCTCACGCCTGACGGAGAAGTCGTACGCCTATGCGGGTATCTTCTCCGAGGGGCTGGCGAGCATCATGGAGGACAAGAAGCACGTCGGCTTCATCGACAAGACGGGCGCGAGGTGATCGCGCCGCAGTATGTCTCGGCGAGCATTTTCTCCGAGGACTGGCCGCCGTCGAGGTCGGGGGCAAGTGGGGGCTTTATCGACAGGGACGGGCACGATGGTAATCGCGCCGCAGTATCGAAAATCCCCATGGGATTCAGCGAGGGGCGGCCGCCGTGCGCCAGGAAGAAGGGGCTCGCCTACATCGACAAGACGGGCACGCAGGTCTTTGCCGCACCGTGTGACATGCGCTCCCCTTTCACGATGGTCTTGCAGGTGCGGCGCAAGGTGAAGTCAACGAACTTCCTCGGCGCGGTGCTCACCATCGCCGCCGGCACAGCAGGCCAGTTCATCTATGACCCGCTCATGCTCGACGATGAGAATGTGAAGCGCGGCTACATCGACAAGACGGGCACGATGATCGTCTCGATCAAAAACGACTACAACAGCACCTTCGTTGACGGCACGGCACTCGTCAAGGTAAAGAGCCGCTGGGGCTGCGTTGACCGCACGGGCGCCTATCTCGTCCCCGCAAACTACCGCATGATGCGCCGTTTCTCTGAGGATCTCGCCGCCGTACAGGATACGGCGGAGCTGTGGGGCTACGCGGCAAAGGACGGCAGTGTCGCCATCGCGCCCACGTACAATGCCGTGCAGGACTTTCACGAGGGACTGGCCGCCGTCGTCAAGGGCGGAAAGCCGTTCTTCATCGACAAGACGGGGCGCGTCCCCTTCCTCACGCCGAGTACGGTGACAGAGATCGGCAGCTTCGCCGCAGGGGCTTGCCCCCGCAAAGGTCGGCGACAAGTGGGAGCTACATCGACCACAGCGGCAGTATGGTGATCGCACCGCGAGTACGAGGACGCGAGTATGTTCTTGGTCGGTCAGACGAAGAAATAAGGGCTCTGGCGGATTTTTAGGGAATCGCTGATAAAATGAAAAAGCACGGCTTTATCGCTAAGCCGTGCTTTTTGATTGTCTCCGCCACCCTGCCTCACGTCAAAAGATGCGGATCGATGATGATGCGGTGTACGCCATGCCGGCGGAACTCCTCGGCGAGCTCCTTCGTGGTGAGGCTCATCAGCGCCAACGATGTGGCGAGCACCATCTTTTTCATGTGGACGCTCCCGTCGTAGAAAAACGACCGGCTCTCCGTCCCGTCGTGCAATACGATCTGCATCTTGCCCGTATGCGAGACAGGGCTGCGCATCAGTGATGGGTAAAGCGCACCTCACGGATCTGATCGACGCGTATGTCTTCTCATGCATCCCGGGAAGGAGTAATAGATACGGTCGGTCGTCCGTTCTCAAAATGGAGGAATTTTTTTGGTCGCCCGCCGCGCAGCCCGCGGTACATCGACCACAGCGCGCGCATGCCACCACGCCGAACAGGATCAGGACAATCATCGATGTCATCATCTTTCGCCATACCTCCTAGGGAATGCCTGTGACCGAATCGCTTTCGACCATCATGATAGCATCGACGGATTAGATTCATCTGACGAGCACGGCGCTTGCCATCTGCCGTGCTTTTTGATGATCAACCGCCGCCGTTCACAATGATGATGGAAAACAGCGTATAAAGACCTGCGGGGATCACAGGGAAAACGAGGAAAAAAGCCCTGCCTCATGCGGGAAAGCGCGTCTTTTTCCGCGAAATAGAACAGAATAGGAAACTATCGCACCATGACAAAGGAGAACGAAATGACACGGATGAACGATGACAGCCTGTCGCGCCGCCATCGCCGCGCTCAGCACCGCCCTCCTCCTCAGCACGGGCATCGGACAGGCGGCAGAAAAAGCCGCAGGAGGAGCTGTCCTCCGCCGTCATCTGACGGATACCGCACGTACCGTATTCCAAGTACAGAAAAACGGAAAAATGGGGCTCCATCACTGCCGATGGAACGGAGGTCGTCCCCTGCAGTGTGACAGCATCGTCACCTATGCGGAGGGTTATCTCATCGTTCAGAAGAACGGCAGACTGGGCATCATCCGTACGGATGGAAAGCAGATCGTCCCCGCGGCCTACGTGAATATCAAACCGCCGATGGATGACATCATCGTCGTACGCGACGAGAAGGACGAGGTCGGTGCACACGATCTCAGCGGGACACTGCTGCTGCCGGCCGCATACGCATCAATCCAGCCGATGGGGCACGGCATTCTCTGCATCGGTGAAGAGTATGATCAGTCACCATCTCTGCCGCCGTGACGGGAGCCGCCTGACGGATGAGATGTTCTGCAGCGATTGAGCCATTCTCCGAGGGGCGTGCCGCTGTCATCCGAAAGAAGGGGGAGCCGTACGGCTACATCGACGAGACGGGCAATATGGTCATTCCCCCTTCGTATGATCGCGCAGAGCCATTCCACGAGGATCGTGCCGCCGTCAATATCGACAAGAAATGGGGCTTTTATCGACAGGAGCGGTGCAATGGTGATCGCGCCGCAGTTTCGCAAACTGGAGCCATCGAAAAAGAATTTCATGAAGGGTATGCTTTGGTCATGAAAGGAAAAAAGATCACCTTCATCGACAAGGCAGGAAAGACACCGTTCAAAATGCAGTGGACCAAAAGCCCGCTCCTTCTATGACGGGCTTGCCGAAGTGTCCCATTCCCGTGATACAAGAACACTGGCCAATTTGGGTTCAGCAGTGACAAGCTGCCTCACTCTTGCCGCAGGAGCGCCGCTCTATGAAGATGACGGCAGCATCATCGACGATGGGGCTCGACGCGGGTATATCAATACCTCCGGCACGGAGGTTATCCCATCCACGAACGACTATACCACCATGTTCAAGGACGGCATCGCCCTCGTCAAATTGCATGGACAATGGGGTGCCGTTGATCGAAGCGGTACCTATATCGTCCATCAAAGAGTACAGCAAGATGCACTATTTCTGCGATGATCTAGCCGCTGTACGACGGCGGGAAGTGGGGCTACGTCGGCAGGGGACGGCATCATGCACATCCCTCCTGCCTACGATGAAGCAGGCGATTTCCATGAGGGGCTCACGCGCGTACGTGCGGCAGACGATGTCCTCATCATTGACAAGACCGGACAGATCGCCTTTCATCTCCCTGCAGGGCTGGAGTTCCCGTGGCATTTCTCCGCCGGAATTGCCCTGATCATAGAGGACGGCAAGTGGGGATTCATTGATCGGGCGGCAGCATTGTCGTCTCCCCACGGTATAGTGCGGTACTGCGATACGACGTGTTGTGGATGATGGGAGCGTCAATGTAATACAGTGGATAAAAGGCACGTCAGAGATGCAGATATCTTGCGCTGACCTGACTGATCCGTACTCCTCTGCACGGCGACCTCTCCGCATTCCACTGGGTGAGAGGTGTCTACTGTGAGACTACCCATGGAATCAGTGATGAAGAACCTATTCGGTCACTTCATGGCTAGAAGCAGCAGATGTCTATCGTAATGAGCCGTCAGCCGATACGATCTACGGTGTGTTGCCGACGATCCAGTAGTCCCATCATGCTCGCATCGCGAGCGACGCCAGCATCGGACTGCGCGGGTACGGGCGGCGGGCTGGGCAGGGTAGGATGTCGGCTCGCTGCGGCGCCTTGCTCGGGGTGAGACGATTGCCGTGTGTCGTCGTCTCGGAGATGAGACGCGCCCCATGGCAGCGCGCGTGGCGATGGACCCATCCGCGAGCACGCGCGTGATGATGGTATCCGGTTCGCTGCTGTCGCGATCCTGAAGATCGGCTGCCTTCTCATCGCGCATCTCCTGCAGGATCTGCGCAAAAAGTGCTCTCGGTATCATCATCGCGTGCGCGATGCTGCGCACGGGGTCGGTGCGACAACGCCGCGCCCGCCATGAATTTTTCAAACTTCATTGTCATCCTCCTTTTGCGCTTCCTGCGAGATATCACTGTCCTATTTGTTTTTATCGAGATGTGATCGACGAACTTAAATAAATTCGAAACTTTTCAGTTAAATTCTAAGGAAATTCCCACGGTCATGTAACAAAAAGTTCATTGTTTCGCAGACGGAAAAAGCGGGGAGGGTGAGACCAGCGACCTCCTATCCTATGTGGACAGGAGGTCGCTGTGCCTGAGATCGAGCTACCGATGCGTTTATGCGGTCGTACAGATACCTGCCACCCGTCGCTCACTGCTCGATACGCTCGTCAGTGCTGTCGCCTCGGGTCACCACATCTGGCAACGAGATCGAGCGTCGACGCGACATCTATGGATGCTGACCTCCGAGCATGCACTTCTTCGTTTCTGTCAGCTGACGGGCTGTGCTGGGCCATACTTTTGCAGAATGGCTGGACGACCCATTCGCGCTCCGCACAACCAGCATCGCGCTGCTCCAGGCGCGCTAAAATGAGCCGACCCTCCAGGATGAGCCGCTCCTAGGGTGTCTCTTTACTCTATCGACGCGAACCAGTCAGACGTGTAGATATTATGGAGCACAGCATCACCGTATGGTTCAACTCTTTATCGTCATCCGTCGCTCTTTCTCGAGCCAGACGAGGAGGACGGGAGATGTCGGCCGGGGGACGCCGCTGATGCGCGAGGCCTGTCCGATGGAGCGCGGGCGCACGGCGGCGAGCTTCTCCGCCGCCTCGAGGCGCAGGCTGCCGATCGCTGCGCTGGTCTGTATCGGCGGGGATGCGGCGTGCCTCGAACCGCTCCATGCGCGCGATCTGCTCCTCCTGTTTCCGTATGTCAGCCGTCGTAGCCGCCATGATCTCGACTTCCTCGCGCACGTCGTCTGCGAGCGGCGGGAGGTCAAAGACGGCGGCGAGTGCACGGTGAGTCGCCCTCGCGTGCGGCAGGGCAAAAGAGGTGTCGTGGGCGTCCGCGGGGGATGCCCGCCGCCGCCAGTCGCTCCTCGGTCGCAGCGCTCGGGCTGAGGCGTGTCTCCACAGCTGCGCTGAGGTCATCTCGATGGCGTCGCGCTTTGCCGTAAAGCGCGTCCAGCGCGCGATCCGACACGAGTCCGATGCGGCGTCCGATGGGCGTCAACCGCAGGTCGGCGTTGTCCTGCCGCAGGACAAAGGCGGTACTCGGCGCGGCTCGTCATCATGCGGTACGGCTCCTCTGTCCCCTTCGTCACGGAGGTCGTCGATGAGGACGCGACGTAACCGTCGCTGCGCCGCAGGATGAGCGGCTCCTCGCCCATGCAGGCACGCGCGGCGTTGATGCCCGCGAGGGCCCTGTGCCGCTTTGCCTCCTCAGTAACCGCTCGTCCCGTTCGCCTGCCCCGCAGAGTATAGCCCTGCGATCGCTTTGACGGCGAGGCTTGCACTCCAGCTGCAGCGGGTCGAGAGCAGTCGTACTCGATGGCGACAGCCGGGAGCGCATCATGCGTGCATGCTTTGCGGTCCCGGGATGGTGCGGAGGAACTCCTCCTGCACATCCGTTGGCAGAGCTGGTGAGACATACCCTGCACGTATATTTCATTGGTATGCGGTCCCTCCGGCTCGAGAAAGAGCTGATGCCGCTCCTTGTCGGGGAAACCGCGCGATCTTCGTCTCGATCGAGGGGCGTGGCGCGATCGATGCCCTCGATGACGCCGTTTGCCATCGGGGCGCGATGGAGATTCGCACGGATGACGGCATGGGTTTGCCTCGTTCGATGCTGGTGAGGTAGCAGGGGTCTGCGCGTCGGGCATCGCATCCGTCAGGAAGGAGAGGCAGGTGCATCAGGGTCGCCCGCCTGCAGAGCTCGTCTCCGCGAGGTCAGTGTGCGGCGGTCAACGACGCGCGGGCGTGCCTGTCTTGAACCGCATGAGGCGAGATCCCGCCGCGCGCAGGGAGTCCGAGAATGCCATGGCGGACGCTACGTTCGGTACCGCGTCATAGATCGTCTCGCCGAGGATGATGCGCCCGCGCGCGGAATGAGGTCGTCGCGGATGACGGCGCCGCTGTGAGCTGCTCCCCGTCTCTGCAGCGGATGCCCGTGACGCGCCGCCCTCCGCCGTCTCCTCCGTCCGCAGCTCCGTCACGAGGAGCTGACGCACGTCGAGATGTCGGTGTTTTCGAGGGTCTCCTTCATGCGATGCGCTGATGAGGAACTTGTCCGCCTGCATGCGCAGGGCGTGGACGGCGAGGCCTTGCCCGTGGTGAGCAGGCGCCGCTGGATGCTCGCCCGATCCGCCGCGATGCCCATCTCGCCGCCGAGCGCGTCGATCTCACGGACGAGGTGGCTCTTGCCGGGTAGCCGACCGACGGATTGCACGGCATCACAGCGATGTTGTCCAGCGATAGTGTGACGATGAGGTGTACGCTGTCCGCATACGTGCCGAGGCAAGTGCCGCCTCGACGCCCATGGCCTGCGCCGATGACGATGATGTCGTAGTCCTGTTCTGTGCTCACGTTATCCCTCTGTCAGCTGAAAAGTCGTCTTGTCATGACTAGAGCAACTATTCTAGAGCATAGAAAGAGCGTCCTTTGACAGCATCTTTCTATGTGTCATCGTGCTAATATGTTTACTAACGCTCGATGTGACGGGAATGAGCGGTTATGTGTAGTACATTTCCCTATACCTAGTAATATAGCCGACCGTCCGTTCATTTTCCAATACAAAACTCGCTGAGAA
>BNJS01000372.1_pt1 | contig 92156 bp, 178 predicted proteins | sample 8540461 | NCBI WGS metagenome assembly BNJS01 (sample SAMD00202454, study PRJDB9452) | human saliva metagenome | isolation source: human saliva | place: Japan | reverse complement strand
GGAAGTTACGTACGGTTTTTCTTTATGGTGACATTGAGCATTGAACCATCAGAACAGCATTATATTCAACCATTAAACTCTCTTGTATTTAAAAATACAAAGGTCTATGATGTCAGTGCCCGTCAATTTGAAAATATTGTTAAACAAAAGTAAGTGCATTAACCCTATGTCTTGATGGCATAGGGTTTCAATATATTAAGGAAGTGAATAAATGAAACCATTAGTGGCTATTGTAGGACGTGCCAATGTAGGGAAATCAACCTTGTTTAATCGTCTTACACACACCAAGCTTGCCATTGTCGAAGACGAACCTGGGGTAACAAGAGATAGACTGTATCGTGATGTTAATTGGAATGGGAAGAGTTTTACCCTGATAGATACTGGAGGTATCGAAGTCTATTCAGAAGATGAAATTTTAAAAATGTTCGGTTTCAAGCCCAAGTCGCCATTGATGAAGCTGATCTTATTTTATTTATGGTGGATCAAAAAACAGGTCTACTGCAAGATGATGAATTAATTGCTCAAATGCTCAGACAAAGTGGTAAGGAAGTTATTGTCGTTGTCAACAAGATCGAAAACTTTGATGATATGACGGGTATTTATGAGTTTTATAGTTTGGGCTTTGAACAGGTAATAGGAATCTCTGCTTCCCATGGGAGTAATACAGGGATCTTTTTGGATGAAGTGTTATTTTCTTTGGCAAAAGCTCCCTGATGAAACAGAAAAAGATGATGGACATATCAAAATTGCTGTTATTGGGCGACCAAATGTCGGCAAGTCTTCACTTACCAATATTATTATTGGAGAAGACCGCTCTATTGTCAGTGATGTAGCCGGAACGACAAGAGATGCGATTGACTCAGATTTTTACTGGCATGGCGAAAAAGTTTACCATAGTGGATACCGCTGGGATGCGTAAACGTAAAAATAGATTATAACGTCGAGCGTTATAGTGTCTCACGTTCCCTTTATGCCGTCGATAAGTCGGATGTGGTATTAGCTGTCATCAATGCTGAAGAAGGCTTAATCGAACAAGATAAAAAAATTATCGGTTATGCCCATGAAGAAGGCAAAGGTATTATCCTGGTGGTCAATAAATGGGATCTTGTTGAAAAAGATAATAAGACACAAAAAGAATTTAGTGAAAAGTTAAGGGCAGAACTACTATTTTTGTCTTATGCGCCTATTTTATTTGTTTCTGCTAAAACCCATCAAAGGGTTTCTAAAATCATGGAAGTTGTCAAAGCTGTAGCCGAAACTAGAACTTTGCGTCTTTCCACAAGTGTGCTTAATGAAATCTTACGTGATGCTGTATTGAAAAATCCTCCACCAACAGATAAGGGCAAGCGCTTGAAAATCTTTTTATATGACTCAAGTAGGTATTGCCCCGCCAACGTTTGCTATTTTTGTTAATGATGAAGCCCTCATGCATTTTTCTTATATGCGTTATCTTGAAAATAGGATTCGTGACTACTTTATTTTTGAAGGCACATGTTTGAAATTCTTCCTCCGAGAGAGGAAGGGAGAGGATAAATAACATGTTAGTGATAGTGGCGATAGTAGGCTATTTTTTTGGGCGCCTTACCTTTTGGGGTGATTTTATCACGACTCAATGGGGTCGATATTTTTAAAAAGAGGGTAGTGGTAATCCTGGTTTTTACCAATGTCTTACGTAATCTTGGGGTCAAGGTTGGTGCTATGGTACTTATCTTGGATATGCTCAAAGGGACTTTAGCGACTTTTTTTGGGTAGCTATTTGGCAGGCGAATGGGGGCATGCTTGTAGGCTTTGGTTGTGCCTTAGTGGGACATAGCTTGAGTCCTTTCATCCGCTTTCGTGGGGGTAAAGGTATTGCCACTGGTGCTGGTGGCTTGCTTTTTATCTCTCCATTGACTTTCCTACTTTCTGCTTTAACTGTTGTTGTACCCGCTATTTTAACCAAATACATGTCCCTAGGTGCGATCTTATCTGCCTTAGGCACACCAATTTATCTCTATCTTACAGGAGAGAGTTGGCGAGTGGTTGGCACCATTGGTCTTTTATCGTGTTATGTCATTTTTTTACATCGCAGCAATATTGTTCGTTTGCTCAAAGGTGAAGAAAACAAAATTAGTTTAGGAAAGAGGGATTAAAAATGCCAGAAGTTGCAATTTTAGGATCGGGTAGTTGGGGCTGTGCCTTAGCGGAAAGCCTTGCTATTAAAGGAACTGAAGTCCTTTTATGGGGAAGAGACAAAAAAAGTTATTGATGAAATCAACAAACAACGTACCAATGAAGCCTATTTACCTGGTGTTAAGCTTTCAGAATCTATTTTGGCAACAACTGACCCTAGATAGCATAAAAAGAGAGTAAAGTCATTGTGGTAGCGATCCCAACGCAAAAACAGCGTGCTTTTCTAGTAGAACATCAAGACCTGTTAAAAGATAAGATTTTTAGTCAATGTTGCTAAAGGCTTAGAAATAGGGACACATTTAAGGCTAAGTGAAGTCTATCAAGAGGTCTTTGGTGAGATGGTGGATTATCTAGCCTTATATGGGCCAAGTCATGCTGAGGAAGTCGCAAGAAGCTTGCCAACAACCTTGGTTGTAGCTGGTGGCAATTTAGAAAGTGCTCAATATGTGCAAGCGCTTTTTAATTCTAAGACCTTGCGTGTCTACACCAATGATGATCTTGTTGGGGTAGAATATGGTGGAGCATTAAAAAAATATTATTGCACTAGCAATCGGTATGACCGTAGGTTTAGGTTATGGGGATAATGCTCAAGCAGCGTTGATGACCAGAGGCTTGGCAGAGATTACGAGATTGGGTGAAAAAAATGGGTGCCAATCCCTTGACTTTTTTTAGGCTTAACAGGTGTAGGGGATTTAATTGTGACTTGTACTAGCCCTCATAGTCGTAACCGTACTGCAGGTTATAAGTTGGGTAAAGGTGAAAAAAATTACAAGAGGTTTTAGACAATATGGGCATGGTGGTAGAGGGTATTACCACGACGCAAGCAACTTATGCTCTTGCTAAAGAAAAATGGTGTGAGTGCTCCTATTGTAGAAGGTTTATACGGTGTCTTATTTGAAGGCGATTCAGCTTTAGATATGGCAGAAAAATTTAATGCTTAGAGAAATGAAGCGTGAATAATATGGATATACAATTAGAAAAATGTTAGTTATATTAATCAGGGTAAAACCATCTTAAATGATATTAACTGGCAGGTGAGAACGGGTGAAAATTGGATTTTATTTGGGCTTAATGGCTCTGGAAAAACGACCCTTCTCAATTTAATTACAGGCTATTTCTATCCCTCAAAGGGTAAGGCAGAGGTGCTTGGTTATACCTTTTGGTAAAAGCACCTTTGAGTGAACTTCGTAAGCATATTGGCTGGGTAAGTTCAGCTTTAAATGAGAAAAATTCCAAGTGAGGATACCTTAAAAAGAAGTCATTATCAGTGGTTTGCATGCTTCCTTAGGACTATGGGAAGGGGTGACGCCCAAAGAAGAGATTCAGGCAGGTTTGGTGTTATCACGCTTAGGGATGAAGCATTTAGCAGATAGAAAGTATCGTCTCTTATCACAAGGCGAAAAACAAAAAGCCATGATAGGACGTGCCCTCATCCAAAAACCACAGATTTTGATTTTTGATGAAGTGTACAATGGACTAGATATCTTTGCTCGTAAAGTTGTAGAAGATATTATCTTTAAGCTTTCAGAGGGTGAGGAAACCCTAATTTTTGTGAGCCATAATACAGAAGATATTCCTTCCACTTTTAATAAGGTATTAATGCTAAAAGATGGGAGTGTCTTTGGTGCAGGACTCACAAGAGGGCTGATTACAAAAGAAAATCTCAGTGCTTTTTATGACAATGAAGTTGATGTGACTTGGTATCAAGGCCATTTTTACATTTCTTTTGACCTCATAGATAAGGAGTGTTATAATGAGCGAACTATCAAACAAGGAAGAGGAAGTGTCAGAGACAGTGGGCTTGAAGGTTCAATTGAGTCATTTTGAAGGCCCGATGGATCTCCTTATTCATTTGATAGAAAAGAATAAAAATTCAAATTGAAGATATTCCTATTGCGGAAATTACAACACAGTATTTTTTTCTTATCTTGAAGAAGCAAGAAGTATGAATTTAGAGATAGCGAGCAGCTTTTTACTAATGGCATCTCAACTCATTAAAAATCAAGGTGCGCTTGCTTTTACCTAGACCTAAAGAAAGTGAAGATCCAAGGCTAGAACTTGTGGATCGCTTGGTAGAATATCGCTTTTTAAGGATGAAGTGGATATTTTTCAAGAAAAAAATATGAAGAAAAATAAGGTCTACCATTATAGACAGATTGATGAGGCATTATTAAAGCGTGCTTATCAACTCAAATTGCCTTTTATTGTCGATGGATGTTCGCTTACTGACAGATAGCTTAGAAAAAAATTTTTGACACCATTTCAAGAGACGCCTATGGTAATTCAAAAGGAAAAATTATCAGATTGAGACTTTCGTTAAGTTTATAGAGGAAAGTACTGGTGAGGATGGTGTCGCCTTTGAAGACTTATTTCAAAAATTTTACTTCTAGGCCAGCTGTGATTACGATGTTTTTTTAGCACTTCTTGAAGCACTTAGACGCAATAGCATTAGGATTTTTTTCAAAAAGAGGAATTTTCTCAAATTCTGATTTATCCAAAAGAGGTTTAATGTGTTATACGAAAATGAATCTAAAAAAATTGCTGAGGGACTCTTATTTATCTCTAATGAAGGTATGACTCCAATGATGTTGGCGGATCTGATGCAGATTGATAGGAAGATGCCCAAAGATTGTTAGATGACCTTTATGAAGATTATATGGCAAAAAGAAAGAGGTTTTTTTCATAAGAAGAATGGGTCAACTTTATCAATTTGCAACGATTCCCCTAGTGAGCCCTTTATATTGAAGGTTTATTTCGGCCTAAAGCTAGCCAGCTTTCAAAAGCAAGTGTTGAAATACTAGCGATTATAGCCTATAAAACGAAAGGTAACTAGAGGAGAAATTGAGGCAATTAGGGGCGTTAAAAGTGAAGGCCCTTTGGCACATCTTTTGGAAAAAAATCTCATTGAAGAGGCTGGAAGATTGGAAGTTTCAGGACGACCTATCTTATATCAAACGACAGATATATTTTTTTACGTACTTTTTGGTCTGGCTTCTTTGGATGATCTACCCAATATAGAGGAATATCAGTCATTATTTGATAAGGTATCAGAAAAAAATATCTGATGAAGACAATAAGAGATTAGAGGAGGAAACTTAACCATGTGTGGAATTGTTGGTTATATTGGCGAAAAACAAGCAGAAGCTATTTTTGCTTGGTGGTTTAAAAAAACTGGAATATCGAGGTTATGATTCAGCAGGTATTGCAATTATTGATGATGGACATCTCGATATTGCTAAAAAAAGCAGGTAAATTAGATGTTTTAGTGGATGCTTTAGCGTCTTCACCTTTTTAAAGGTGTTGTAGGGATAGGCCATACTAGATGGGCAACTCATGGCAGACCAACAGATAATAATGCCCACCCTCATAAAAAGCCCAAATGGCAAAATTGCAATTGTTCATAATGGCATTATTGAAAAACTTTCAAGCGTTGAAAAAAATACTTATTTAGCAGATCATACCTTTGCATCAGAAACAGATACAGAGGTTGTTGCTCATCTTCTTGAGAAATTTTATGAAGGTAACTTAGAAGAAACCGTTGATAAAGTACTATCCTTAATCAAGGGTTCTTATGCACTTGTTGTGATTAGTCAAGATGAGCCAGATAAGATTATTGTTTCACGCATGGATAGTCCTTTGGTCATCGGTCTCGGACAAGGGGAAAATTTTGTGGCTTCTGATGTGCCGGCACTTTTAGCACATACACGAAAATGTATCTATATGGAAAGTGGTCAGAGGGCAATCTTAACAAAAAGAAGCTGTTACAATAAAAAGATGAAAATAACCAAGTGGTGGAAATGCCAGTTCATGATATTGCTTGGGATGAACAGTCTGCTGCCAAGGGTGGCTATGATCATTTCATGATTAAAGAAATCCATGAACAACCTGAGGCTTTTTAATAAAAACACTCGCTAATAGGATCCAAAATGGTAAGGTTGTCATGGAAGAGTTTAGCTTGACTAAAGAAGCTGTTGAAAAGTTCAAGATGATTTATATCGTGGCTTGTGGGACAGCGTACCATGCAGGTCTTGTCGGCAAAAACCTATTTAGAACATACTTTAGGCTTACCTGTTTTTTTGTAGAAGTGGCAAGTGAGTTTAGATACCGAAATCCGATGATAGATGAAAGTACCTTGGTGATTTTTTTATCAGTCAATCTGGAGAAACCGCAGATACGATGGCAGCCCTTAGAGAAGCTAAGAAAAAAAGGCGCTAAAACTTTAGCGATTACCAATGTTGTGGGTAGTGCTTTGAGTAGAGAAGCTGATGAAGTGACTTATTTATATGCAGGTCCAGAAATTTCTGTGGCTTCTACTAAAGCTTATACTACAATGTTAATTTCCCTTTGTTTAATCGCTTTATACTTAGGCGATATGACAGGGCGTTTTGACGAGACCGAGGCTAAAGCTGTGGTAGCTAGCCCTAGAAGCGCTGCCTGAAATGGCAAAAAAACTTTGCTCACTGAGGAAAAAAATCACAACACTAGCCAAGCTTAGGGGAAGGTTTGGAAAAAGTAGAGAATCTCTTTTATATTGGTAGAGGTCTGGACTGGGCAGTGGCTCAAGAAGGGGCATTGAAATTAAAAGAAATTTCTTATATTCATGCAGAAGCTTATGCCGCAGGGGAACTTAAGCATGGTACCTTAGCACTAATCACCAAAGAAACACCAGTCATTGCAATTGCTCTTCAAAAGGGTACTTATGATAAGGCCATGAGTAATATTGAAGAGGTAGTTGCTAGGGAAAGCAAGTGTCATTCTCTTTGTTGAAGAAGGTAGAGAGGTTCATATGAAGGCCCCTACAATTTATATTCCTCAAGCTGATGATATGGTTTTACCAATCCTTTCAGCGATACCACTTCAGATTTTGGCTTACTATACTGCCAAAGCACGAAATTGTGAAATTGATCAGCCAAGAAACCTCGCTAAGAGTGTGACAGTAGAATAAAAGTAAACTTCAAAATGCAGTATTCCAAAAAAAGTTAGCAGCACAATCTAACTTTTTATGAGATACTGCATTTTTACTATTCCCAATAAAATAAAGGCGTAGTATGCTAATAAATATTGATTTAATAAGGACAGTGAAAAAGAGTCTAATTCCCAAACATAAAAATGTAGATAATAGAATAAAGAATAAAATATGGCTTAAGTACTAGAGTGTAGAAAGGCTATCATATGACTTTACTTGAAACGATAAGAAAAAAATAAAGCATTGAATATGTTGCTGTTGCAAGAATGTGATATTTATTTTTATGAGCAAATACAAAAAAAGTTCAATTTTTCAGATCATGGAGAAACGTATTCCCTTAGTTGTCAAGCTTTTTGCCCAGGATGGGAGTGGGGGAGAATATGTTTTTTTCTTGAAGAGGGAGTATAGGGTTTATCAGTAGTGAAGGAGAGGTTGGGAGAGTTAGCGAAAAGTTTAAAGGACTTACTGACTTTTTGATTCACGCAGGTTGTCTCTCTGATTTTTAGTTGCAAGCATTTTTATAAAAAGTGAAGTTTTATTAGAAAAGTTCTGTACAAACTATCTTTTTAAAGATAAGGGAGGACTATAAGGAAAGGGGTCAAAACTGGGATGAGGTACGTGGCAAAAATTGCTCTAGCTTTAGGGCTTAGCTTTCATCCGGAAGCCTTGAGTATTTGGGCAATGCAATTTTACAAAGCTACTATAAGGGAGCCGGCATTTTCATGTCACTATCTTGATGGGGAAAAAAGACTATCGTTGTGATAGTGTGCTTTCGGATAGTGTTGGGATGTGGACGATGCAACTTGTCGGCATGAGTCGAGAAGAAATTGAAAAACTATAGTGATTAAGAAAAACTTTGAGAAGGATGAGAGTGTGGATAGAAATATACTTCGCATTGTAAAGATTGAAAAAGAAGCTTTGATGGAATTTATTTATGAAAACTTTGTAGCACAGCAGGAAGCGATTCTTGAAGTTTCGCCACTAGGCGTGATGAATAATTTTGCATTTGACTGGGATGAGGGCACCTTTATTTTTACGGCGCATCAAAGGGAAGATGAAAAATGGTGATATGATTCCTTTTCCACAAGAAATTAACATCAAAGAAGCCTTAGAGCGCTTACCTGTGACGACAACATCTGTCTTAAGCACTGGTAAAAAGTATAAGGATTATACTTTTGATGACTTAGGCAAACGATTAGATTAAAAAAAGGGTATTTTATGGAGAGTAAATATGACTAAGAATGAGATTATAGAAGTGCTAAAGTCAAGAGCAAAAACCTTATGAAGACTATTCTATTGACGATGGAGTCAAACAGGCTATGTTAAATTTAGCCGATCCTTATGCGTTGGTGGAACCTATTTTGGAACTCATTGCCACCAATCCAACAGTTGATTTTGGCAGTCCTGGGGAATTGGTGCATTTTGTAGAACAGTTTTATAAAAAAGGTTATGAGGACTTACTGATAGCCTCTGTTTTAAAAACAGCCATCGCCACACAATATCTGGATGCTTCATCGTTGTTTTAATGCACCCTAATGATCCAAAGCACCAAGCCTATCAAGAAGTGATTGAGAGGCTCAGAGCTGATACTTTGGTCAGTGATGAGATAAAAACAAACGATTGATGCTTTTGATTGGTGAGGTATCATAGAAAGCAAGAAAAATTGGTGGTTTTTATCTGAGTGAAAAAAATATTAATTGAGCATTTAAAAGCGACTAGGGAAACCTTGGCAATTAAACGATACTATGGCAGACAAAGTGAGCAATTGATAAAAAATATACTTATAAAATATAACGTGGGATTTTTGAGGGGTTGCTCGTGAAGAAAAATAGAGGTGCTGTACAAAAAATCAGATCTTAACACTAACGCAATTTTGGGGAAATAATGCATGGTGTTTGTGGATTAAAGAACCAAGCCAGATAAGTTTGCCAAAAAATGCAATTTGTTGGAGGCTATCCCAATGAATGGTGTATCTTTGTGGAGGATTTAACAGAGGAAGAAAAAAAGACAGATTACAACAGTTGATGGGATACCTTTGGCAGATCTAATTAAATTAAAGTAAAGAGGTAAAAATCATATGCAACTAATTGATCAAATCAAGGTAATAGAAAAAAATACATATGTGAATACTTTTGAAGATTGGGGCTTAGATGACCCTATTGAAGAAGCGTACTTAGCAGATTATCAGGAAATTTCAGGGGCAAGCCAAGAAGCACTTAGTGCATTTGAAGAAAAGTTTCATCTTACTTTACCAGATGACTTTAAAAGACTTTATCAGTATAAAAATGGTAGTAAATATTTAAGTATCTTGCCTAGTGTCATTGATGAAGCTGAGATGACATTTTGCTTAATGAGTTTACAGGAGATAGAAAAATATTAAACAGTATTTTTCAAAATAAGGATGCCTTATTAACAGCGTTTAGCGATTATTTTACAAGTGATGATATTGAAGCTATGCGAGATAGTAGGATAAAAGCCCTATCTTTTTAATCAAAAATGGCTTCCCTTTTGCCCAGTATTGTGATAGCTGTTATTTGATGTTGGATTTTGATCCAGATCAAGCGGGAAAAAGAAGGTCAAGTGCTTTGTTATAGTCATGATCCTGATAGGGTGGTTTATGTTGCATCAAGTATTGGTGCTTTGATCAATGAAATTATGGGTGGTATTACTGAGCAATAACAAGAAGTACGAAAGCTCGTTGTATGTTGGTGATAGTCATGACCTGAAAAGGTATGAATTGTACAATTGTTGCTAAAAATAGTGTATGATTTGTGATGAAGTACATATTTTTACAACTATAGTAAAAATAAGGTGGTTTTCTAAATACCTTAAGCGTGCTACAATGCAACTAGCAACTTTGAAAGAGGATTAATATGAATACTAAAGGAAAGTTTAGCTATAAAAAGAGGCTATGATGGTTTACGTTTCTTTGCAATTTTAGCAATTATTTTATATCATTATGTACCTTATCGTATTTCTGGTGGTTTTTTTAGGTGTAGATGCTTTTTTTGGTACTGTCAGGATTTTTTTGGCTGGCACTTCACTGATGAATACAAAAACAAGGCAAGGATTTTTCCTATTTTTTTCGTACCTGTATAAACGTTTCATACGTTTGACGGTACCGATGTTTGGAATGTTCATTTTTCAGTTGCCTTTTTTTACACTTTTTGGTGAGAAATTTTTATTTAATGTCAAAACGGCGATTTGGAGTAGTTTTTTTATATGTTAATAACTATGTTCAAATTTTTGAAGGCTCTTCTTATTTTGCAAACTTTGTCAATCCATCGCCGTATGTCCATCTTTGGTATTTGGGTGTACAGATGCAACTTTACATCGTTGTACCGATACTTTTCTTTTTAGGACGAAAGCTTTTTGGTCAATAATCGTAGTTTGGCAGGATTATTTATCATTTTTGCAATAATTAGTGCGATTTTGATGGCAGTGCTTTTTACCTGTGGGTGGGGATCCTTCAAAGGTTTATTATGCAACCCACACGAGAGCTTTTTAGCTTTTTTTATAGGAATAGCAGCGAGTTTGCTGATGCCGTCTCTAAGACCAATTTTAGGCAGAAGAACTAAAGGTATGGGGCTCAAGCTTATCTTATTTGTGATCAGTTTGATTGGTATGGTGACTTTAGTTTTCAAATTGGAAAGCCATGTCAACATTTACTTACAGAGGTGGCTTGATACTATTTGATCTCTTTGTTGTAATATTTATCATACTCATTGCCTTTATGCCACCACTCAATAAGATCGTTGGTATCTTACCTTTTTGCTATTTTAGGTAAAAATTAGTTTTAGTGTGTATCTCTGGTATTATCCAGTCTACAGTTATTTTAATTTTGGTCCTTTTGCGAGTAGTTGGATCGGGGTCAACTGGCCAGCTCAACTTGGGATTTTATTTATTATCAGTTTACTTTCTTATCTTTTCTTTGAAGCCTTTTTGACGAAATTTATTTTAAGTGGTAAGATGCGTACTTTTATCAGAGATTTCAAAGTCAGTTCCCTCAAAGAGAATTTGCAAAAAGCTAGTCAGTACAGTGATGGTAGCTGTGATTTTGCTGATTTCAGTGACAGGTGTCCTTGCTGCACCAAGTGGCAAAAATGAAACTGTGGCAGAGTTGGAAGCAAGGCTAGCAGAGGAACAACGCAAGGTTGCTGAGGCAAAATTACAGGAACAATTGGATGCAGGCAAGGAAATCCCTGATGTACCTGGCTTGGATAGAGCAGTGATGCTTTATGCAAGGGAACAACAGATGACTTTTGTGGGTGATTCTATTTTGCTTTCAGCAAGTAGTGCAATTGCTAATGTTTTTCCAAATGCCAATATTGATGGTGCTGTGGGAAGACAGCTTTATAACAGTGATGTTGTGGTTAAAAACCTTGAAAGCCAAGGTAAGTTGGCAAACTTAGTGGTGGTGATTTTAGGGACAAATGGTAGCTTTACAGAAAAGCAACTCAAGCAGTTTGTAGAAACTTTTGGTAAAGAGAGACAGTTGGTCTTTTTGACAACCTTTGTACCACGTGCTTGGCAGGATAATGTCAACAATGCCTTGAAAAAGCTTGCTAAGGAAAATAAGCAGGTCATCTTATTTGATTGGTATAGCCATATTAATGGGCACCCTGATTGGCTAGCACAAGATGGTGTTCACCTTAATGATACAGGAGCAGCCCAATTGGCAAACTTTATAGCAATCAACCTTTATGCGACTTTTGACACAACACATAAGGATTTAGAGGTAGCGAATAATAAAGCAAAAGAGGCAAATACAGCATTAGAAAACAGCAAGGTAGCCGTTGGTAGTACTGAGACAACGACTGACACAACAGATGCAACTGAAACAAGTGATACAACTGACAACAGTGCTTCTGTAGGGTTAATTGTAATGAGATGAAAAAGAGGTGTAGCGTGCGCTACACCTTTTAGTGTTTTTGGTATATTCTATTTTTAGAGGTGGTAAATGTGATGAAAAATCTATGTTATTGCTGGTGGTAGCTGTATTGGTTGTGCAAGCTGTGCAGAAGTTTGTCCTGTAGGGTGCGGTAAAAATCTTTAGCAACCATTTATAGTATTGATGAAGCTAAATGTGTTGGCTGTGGCAGATGTGAAAAAGATTTGTCCAAAGATGTGCATCTTTCCAGAAGATGATGATAAAAAATAATTGAATAAATGTTCATATGTTCTTGACAAGGCTCTAAAAATAACATACAATAACATATGAACAAATGCTCAATTGTTAGAAAAGGGGGATTTTATGCGAGAAAAATTTTTCCTGTGTGTGAAATATCGTGTATCCATACAGATAATGTCGATACCGTAAGGGAAAAAGATGCCTGAAGATGAAGTGCTCTATGAGCTAGCAGACTTATTTAAAGTCTTTAGTGATTTAACACGAATCAAGATATTATGGGCACTAAGTGTCAGTGAATTATGTGTGTGTGATATTGCTCATCTACTAGATATGACCCAATCGGCTATTTCTCATCAGCTCAGAACACTTAAATTGTCACGTTTGGTTAAAAAGTAGAAAATCAGGAAAAAAATTGTTTATTATAGTTTAGACGATAGTCACGTTTATGATATCTTTGCTCAAGGTCTTGCCCATGTGGGTCACACAATGTTTAATCAAAAAGGAGAAAAATCATGAAAACATTTACATTACTAAATTTGGGTTGTAACAGTTGTGCAGATAAAATGGAACGCAAGGTTAAAAAAATTAAAGGGGTAAGTTCTGCTCAAATTAACTTTTATTACCAGTAAACTTCTTATTGAATATGATGAAGAAAATGAAGCAGAAATTTTAGAAAAAAAGTGCAAAAAGTCATCTCTAAAGTAGAGCCAGAATGCGCTTTAGAGGTGCTCTAATGAAAAAGAACTTTGCTTTTTTTAGCACTGGGCGCTTTTATTTTATGTTATAGGTATCCTGACTCAATTTTACTTAGAAAAATATTAATCTTTCTTTTGGCTTTTTATATCCTATCCTATTTGATTGTAGGGCATAGGGTACTTTATTCTGCTGTGCTTTCTATCAGTAGAGGTGCTATTTTTTTAGTGAGTTTTTTTAATGAGCTTGGCAACACTTGGTGCTTTCTTTTTAGGTGAATATCCAGAGGCAGTTGCCGTTATGTTATTTTATCGTATTGGTGAAATTTTTGAAGACTATGCTGTGGGCAAGTCAAGAAAATCGATTACCGATATTATGGCAATTCGACCTGACTTGGCACATGTCAAACGAGGTGAAGTTGTTAGCTCAGTTAAGCCGGGAGAAGTTCAAATTGGTGAGGTCATCGTTGTCTATGCAGGAGAGAGAATACCCTTAGATGGGGTGGTGCTTTCTGGTCGTGCCAACTTAGATACTTCCGCTTTGACAGGTGAAGCCTTTACCTCAAGCAATTAGTGAAAATGAAGAGATTTTAAGTGGAACCTTAAATTTGGATGGCGTGCTAGAAATTACAGTCACCAAGGCTTTCTCTGATTCGACAGTCAGTCGTATTTTAGATATGGTGGAAGTCGCTTCTATGCAAAAATCCAAAAAGGAACAGTTTATTACACGATTTGCACGTTACTATACACCAGTAGTTGTGATTGGGGCAGTACTTTTAGCCCTTGTACCAAACTTTTTTTACTGGCTTTACGATGTGGCAAGATTGGCTCTATCGTGCTTTAGTCTTTTTGGTTGTTTCTTGTCCTTGTGCTTTGGTGGTTTCTATTCCACTCAGTTTTTTTGGCGGCATAGGGCGGCGCATCTAAAAAAAGGTATCTTAGTGAAAGGTTCAAATTATTTGGAAGCCTTAGCAGAGCTTGATACCTTAGTCTTTGATAAGACAGGAACTTTAACCAAAGGGGAACTCAAGGTTAATGAAGTTTTAGCAAAAAAATGCTTCCAAAGAAGACTTACTCGCTTTTTGCTTATGCAATGGAGGCGCATAGTAAGCATCCTCTTGCTTTTAGCTTTAGTTGACTATTGTCAAAGTGAGACAGCCATTAAGCCAGTCACTAACCTTATGGAATTAAGTGGTAGAGGTTTAAGTGGCGAAGTTGATGGACAAAAGGTGCTTTTGCGGTAATGCACTCTTGATGGAAGAAAAATCAAGTGGAAGATTTTAGTGATAATTGTCGTCATACTGCCATCCATGTTGCTGTAGACGGTCAATACTATGGAAGTATTACTTTCACAGATACTTTAAAAGAAGAAGCACAGAGCGCTTTAAATTATCTTAAGCAATTGGGTGTTGGTACCCTAGTGCTTTTGACAGGGGATAAATCAAGCGTGGCTGAAGATTTGAAACAGATGCTTCCTCTTGATGAAGTTCATGGTGATCTCCTACCAACAGACAAATTGGCCCATGTAGAATGCATGCTTGGACAAAAAGGCAAAGGTACCTTAGGCTTTGTAGGTGATGGTATCAATGATGCCCCTGTCTTGGCACGTGCTGATGTAGGGATTGCCATGGGTGCGATGGGATCAGATGCTGCCATAGAAGCAAGTGATGTGGTCATCATGGATGATAATCTTACAAGATTGGCACAGGGGATTGCCATCGCCAGAAAAAAACGGTCACCATTGCCAAGCAAAACATTGCCCTTGCCATTGGGATTAAAGTGGGCGTACTTATCTTGAGTGTTTTTTTGGACTTGCTAATTTGTGGATGGGCGTGTTTGCTGATGTTGGTGTGACAGTTCTCGCCATTTTAAATGCGTTTCGCAGTCTTTATCAAAAATAAAAGTAAAAAAAGCAAAAGTCTTGATTGACTTTTGCTTTTTACTTTTTAAAAGGGAAAAGTTATGTTATAATGAGCTGTATTTTTGATATAGAGATAAGATTATTTGGAGTGAAGGCAATGAAACAATTAGAAAAGTATATTACAAGCATACCAAATTACCCTAAAGAGGGTATTATCTTTCGTGATTTGACTTCTCTAGTAGAAGATAGGGATGGTTTTAAGCTTGCTGTTGATAAGATGGCAGAACGGCTAAGTGATATGGATTGTGATGTTATCTGTGGGATAGAATCAAGGGGCTTTTGTTTTTGGGGCACCACTAGCCTATCTTTTAAACAAACCATTTGTGATGGCAAGAAAAGCTGGAAAACTTCCTAGAGAACGTATTAGTGAAAGTTACGCATTAGAATATGGCACAAGTGCGTTAGAAATGCACCTTGATTCTTTGCGTCCAGAAGATAAGGTTGTCATCATTGATGATCTTTTTGGCAACAGGTGGCACTGCCAAGGCTTGTGCAAGATTGGTTGAGCGTATTGGTGGCAAGGTGGAAGGCTTTGTTTTTTTCTTTCTGAATTAGATGATTTAGAGGGGAGAAAGGTTTTAGAAAGCTATCGTGTGAGAGTATTATTCATTTTGAGGAGTAGATTTTTTTCCTAGAGTTTAATCAGATAAATGCTGGGGAATTCATTTTTATAAAAAGTCGTTTAAATGGGTATTTTTTTCGCCATTTGTTTGAGAGATGGGTTTAAAAAAATAGGCCAATTTTCTTGCCAAGAATTAGCATATTTGATATAATGTTACTAAGTCGAAAGAAGATATGTTGAAAAGGTATCATACAGGTTGTGGCACCTGAGGTATGGGTTCGACTCCCATTGTTTTTCTCGCGTCGGCGCACTCGCAAATCGTGGGTGCGTTCTTTTTGTCTAAAAAAATCAAAATCAAAAAGAAGATGGATGGCACTTGTGCTATAATAGAGGAAATTAATAGAGAGATAGTAGGTAAGATATGAACATTTTATTTATTGGTGATTTGGTCTCAGCAAATGCCATTGAGGTGGTTGCTGAATCTTTGCGTAAATTAAGACAGGTTTATACCATTGATGGTGTTATTGCTAATGGGGAAAACATTCATGCACATAATGGCATCAATGAGACACAGTTTCAAAACTTACTTTATGCTGGTGTTGATCTTGTTACCTTAGGCAATCACACCTGGGATCAAAAGTCGATTTATCAGTTTATTGATGATGAACGTATTGTCAGACCCTTTAATTATCCTTCTGATGCACCAGGTTTAGGTTATCGCTTGACTTATATCAAAAATCGTCCCTTTGCTGTCATTTGTGCCATGGGAAATGTCAATATTAGCACATTAGAGTCTCCTTTTTCTTCATATTGACGTCATTATAGATGATTTAAAAAGCAGAGGGTTGTAAGCATATCTTAGTTGAGATTCATGCTGAGGCAACAGCAGAAAAACGTGCCTTTGGCTTTTTTTTAGATGGCAAGGTAAGTGCCATTTTGGGGACTCATACGCATATTCCTACGGCAGATGAGATGATTTTACCAAAAGGTAGTGGTTATCAAACAGATGTTGGTATGGTAGGCCCAAAGTATTCTGTTATCGGGATGGAAGTGGAGCGTTCTATCAATCGTTTTTTTGACGCAAAGACGGGTCAACTACAAACAGGCAGAAGATAATAGTTATGAATTTAATGCGACTTTACTCACCTTAGATGATGAGGGTAAGTGCCAAAACATCAAGCGTATAAGAGAAGAAATTAAGCTTTTAGGAGGATAGTTATGGATAAAGAAAAAGCAGGCTATGTCAAAGAAGTATTTAATACGATAGCTGGTGGTTATGATAAAAATGAATTTGATTATGACGTGGGGGATGTTGCCACGTTGGCAAAAAAAGGTATTAAGATTGACTGATTTAAAAATTAGGTGATATGGCACTTGATGTTTGCTGTGGTACAGGTGAAATGACTTATAAGGCAGCAAAGCGAGTTGGACCATTTGGTGGTGCTGTAGGTTTAGATTTTAGTGAAGAAATGTTAGATAGGGCAAAAGAAAAAAATTTAGCCTAAGTACACTTTCTTTAAAAATTTATCCAAGGAGATGCCTTAAATTTACCCTTTCAAGACAATCTTTTTAATGCCGCAACCAATGGTTTTGCACTAAGAAATGTTAGTGATATAAAAAAAGAACCCTACAAGAGATGGCAAGGGTGGTGAAACCAGGTGGAAAGGTTGTTTGTATTGAGGTTTCTCGTCCGAGTTTTCCTATCAATCGAGCTTTTTTTAATCTTTTATTATTTTTCGTTTTGTACCATGGTTGGGGCAAATTTTTTTAGGTAATGATCAAAAGGTAACCGATGGCTATGAGCCTTATACTTGGCTAGCAGAGTCACTGAAAGATTTTCCTTCACGAAAAGGGGATTGTTGCACTCTATAAAGAAGCAGGTATGAATGAGGTTAAGGCTTATCCAGTAGGCTTTGGTGCCGTGACTATCTATGTAGGTGTTGTGGGATAAATTGGTTTGTTATGATTTGATAGCTTAGCTGAGAGTGATAATTAGTCATATAATAAAAAAACTGACGCTATCAAGCGTCGGTTTTTTTATTATATGACTAATTAATTTTATCTAATTGGAAGGTATCATGGAGAGCTTTCATCGCAATTTCCATATTGTCGCCTTCATTTTTGATGAGGCAAGAGATTTTAATTTCAGAGGTACAGATAGACTCAATATTGATACCCTTAGCAGAAAGTGTGGTAAACATTCTTGCTGCGATACCGTGAGAGCTTACTCATACCAGCGCCAACAGCGCTGACTTTGACAATATCTTCGGAATAGGTTGCAGTAGAGTAGGCGACCTTATCTTTTAAACCTTCAATAATGAGTTTAGCACGACCAAGCTCATTTTTTTGGAATGGTGAAAGCGATGTCATTTTTTTACCATCTACCATAACACTTTGAATAATCATATCAATATTGATTTTTTTCATTGGCGAGGGCTTGGAAGATATCAGCAGCAATACCTGGATTATCAGGTACGTCAAAGATTCCTACACGAGCAACATTTTTATCACAGGCAATACCTGTTACGGCAAATTCTTTTTCTAATTCATTATTTTCAACCACAAAAGTACCTCCCTAAATCGGTGTCATAGCTAGAGCGCACACAGAGCTTCACATTATGTAGTTTTGCCACTTCGACTGAGCGTGGATGCAAGACTTTTGCACCAAGGCTAGCAAGCTCTATCATTTCATCATAGGTGATGGTTTCAAGTTTACTTGGATTTTTTTAATAATACGAGGATCAGCTGTATAAATACCATCAACATCAGTATAAATTTCACATAAGTCAGCTTTTAATTGCAGCAGCGACAGCGACAGCTGTTGTATCGGAGCCACCACGACCTAAGGTAGTGATTTCGTTATCAATTGTGCGTCCTTGGAAACCCGCAACGATGACAATATTGCCATGCTCAAGTTCAGATTTTTACTCTATCCACATTGATATTTAAAAATACGTGCTTTGGTGTGGGCGTTATCGGTCATAATTTCCATTTGTGCCCCTGTTAGAGAGATAGCTTTTTCCCCATTTCTTGGAGTGCCATCGCTAAAAGGGGCAATAGAGATTTGTTCTCCTGTGGACAGGAGCATATCGAGTTCTCTAGGGGCAGGTAGTTTACTGATTTCATCAGCACGACGGACAAGATCGTCTGTCATGCCTGCTGGAGCAGAAACAACAACAACGACATCATTACCAGCGGCTTTTTGTTTTTTTCTAACGTGTTCGGCAACAGCTTTGACACGTTCTGTATCTTTGACAGAGGTGCCGCCATATTTTTTTGGACAATTAGGACATATCTTCAACTCCGATTCATCTTTAAAAAAATCTGTGCTCCTGTTTGGATAGGATGCACGTCTACTACAATAGCATTTTTTTAAACGTATTTTGACAGTATTTTTTTAAAAATCTTCCAAGAAAAAAATTTTCATCATAAAAAAACCAAGAGTGTGGAACCAGCACCACTGATAATGGTACCATAAGCCCCTAGCTTTTCACTTTCTACCCTAAGGGGCAAAAGTTCTTTAATCAGCACCTGACGATAAGGCTCATGTAGAGTATCTTTTAAGCCCTGACGCAAGAGGGAAAGATCTTCAGTAATGAGACCAGCAATTAAAAAAAGAAATGGCACCTAAATTGGCAATAACCTTATCTTTTTCATAGCTTAGAGGAAGGACTTCTCTGGCTTTTTTTGTAGAGAGTTCATAGTCTGGAATGATGGCTAAAGTTTTAAGCGCCTTTGGTGGATTGATTTTTTTTGTGACAACGCCATCTTCCAAATAGCGACTAATCACAATACCGCCTAAAAGGGCAGGGGCAACATTATCAGGATGATGATCCAGTTCTGTTGCTAGTAGGATGAGCTCATCCATAGTATAGCTAAAGTTAGAGACCACTTGACTTGCCAAGAGTCCAGAGACAATAGCCGCAGAGCTACTCCCCAAGCCTCTAGCAAAGGGAATAGTATTGTGAGCGATAATTTTAATACTAGGGACGGGTAAGTTCTTTTTTAAAAAAGGATAACAGTAGGCTTGATAGATGAGGTTGTCAGGATTGTCCATACCACTATCTGCACCAAGGCCTAAAACCGTAAAGTCTAAATGACCATAGCCATCAAGGGGTGTAATTTCAATGGTGTTGTAAAGGTCAAGTGCCATACCTAGTGTATCAAATCCAGAGCCGAGATTGGCACTTGTGGCAGGTACTTTAATCGTGTAGGTTTGCACTAGATATCACCATAGACACGAATTGTATTTTCAACCTTAGCGATAACATGAGCTTTTTTGATGTCTTCTAGAGCTTGCTCAATATGATGTTCTAAAACATTGTGTGTGACAATGATGAGTTCAGCACGTCCGCCATGGGTTTGTTGATCTTGGATGACTTCAGCAATACTGATTTCATTTTTAGCAAAAATCTCGGCAATTTTGGCTAAGACACCATAGTTATCTTCAATTTCTAGTCTGATATAAAAAAACGGCTGTTGACCTGATTCATCGGTAAGATAGGATAGTTGGCATAGGTGTAATCTCCGATGCGACCTGTAGCGTTAGAAAGGATATTACGAGAGATATCAATGACATCACCAACGACAGCACTGGCAGTAGGTAATTTTCCTGCGCCTCTACCAAAAAAACATCACATCACCAACAGCATCACCACGAATAAAGACTGCATTGTAAGAATCATTGACAGTCGCAAGTGGGTGATGTTTAGAAATAAGCATAGGATGAACATGAACGGCAATTTTATCATCTTTTTGCTGGCAATTCCCAAAAAGCTTAATGACAGCATCAAGACGATTGGCATGGTTGATATCTTGAGGTGTGATTTTGGTAATCCCTTCCACAGTGACATCTTCAAAAGTGACTGGGCTATGAAAGGCAATATTAGCTAAAATAGCAGCTTTTCTAGCAGCATCATAGCCAAGAATATCTGCACTAGGATCAGCCTCAGCATAGCCAAGGGCAGTTGCTTCTTTTAAAGCTTCTTCAAAAGTCCAGTTTTCACTACTCATCTTACTTAGAATATAGTTGGTGGTACCATTCATGATGCCGACAATTTCTTCGATATCGTTGCCTGCTAAGCATTCTTTTTAGTGGACGAATGATTGGAATGGCCGCCATGACAGAAGCCTCGTAGTAAAGGTCAACCTTTTGTGCTTTGGCAAGTTCGTGTAGTTCTTTACCATGGCTTGCCATAAGATCTTTATTAGCTAGTGACCACATGCTTTCCTCTTTGGAAAGCTTCTTTGATGTAGGTGTAGCTAGGCTGAATACCGCCCATTACTTCAACAATGATATCAATCTCATCATCTTCAATAATATCTTGCCAAGAGGTTGTTAGATTGATTTTTTCATCAATTTGATCACGGTATTTATCAGGATTTCTGACCATGATGGTCTTAATCGTGAGTTGACTACCAATCTTGTCTTGAAAGTGTTCGGCTTGACGTTTCATCAAAAATTTCATAAACGCCACTACCAACAGTGCCCATGCCCAATAAGGCAACATGGATAGTTTGTTTTGTCATAGTTTCACCTGATTTCTAATTTTGTCCAATAAGCTCAACTTTGATGACCCCTTCAATATCGTAGAGGTTTTCAAGGAGCATTTCCACACCATTATTTTCACTGATCTCATTAGAGACCTCAAAAGAAATTGTAACTCGAGCAAGGTTTTGCAGAGGGATACCTTGATTGATGGTTAGAATATTCGCACCAGTATCTGCAATAAGGTTCAGACAGGTTGAAAGCACGCCTGTTTGATGATCCATATGAATTTGAATCGTAATCAATCGCTCTTTAGTTGCCTCATAAAAAGGAAAGATGCCATCACGATACTTATAAAAAGCACTACGACTGATGCCTACCTGTCTTACTGCTTCATTGATAGTGAGACTAGGGGTCTTGTTTAAGAGTTCTTTAGTTTCTGCAGTTTTTAAGATGGCTTCTGGCAAGATGCTGCCAATGACAATGTACTTCCTTTGTGAGTTGTCTTCATAACTCAAAGTGTATCACCCAATTCCTTTTGTAGTCTACAGTTAGTGGATTAAATTCCTTAATACAAGGATAGAACCACTATAATAGATAAGAAAGGTCCTGTCAATAATGAGGGTAAAGGTAAAAAAGAGAAAGGTTGCAATTGTTAAATTAGTATTTATTATAAGAGGTAAAAAGATTAATAATTAAAACCCAAAAAGACGAAAAATGCCTTAATACTGGGATTTGTGTCGTTTAAAAAAGATAGAAAATATTGTATTTTTCTGAAAAATTCGCTAAAAAGTGCCTTGCCTTATCTTTTTCAAATGGAGAGGGCTGTTGTATGATAAAACTATCAATTGATATTGATTTGGAGTTTAAGGAGGGACTTTATGGAAGGAAGGAAAATCTCACGTCGTAAGTTTTTGACAATGATGGCAGGTGCATCTTCAGCGATGGCATTGTCAGGCTGTGCTTCAGTGGAACACCATGCTGGTATGGGTTGGATGCCAAATCAGTATCTCAGAGAGGCAGATGCTGGCTTTTGTCAAAGGGCGAATTCCAATCGCACATGATGATCCTAGTATAGAGCGTGATGATGAAAAATGTATCCTTTGTGGGCAATGTATTGAAGCTTGTGAAAAGGTGCAGTCTGTTTATGGTTTTTATGAACTACCAGTCATTGATGAAGTGATTTGTATTCATTGTGGACAGTGTACACTTTGGTGCCCAACAGGTGCGATTACAGAAAAAATAGAAATTGCTAAAAGCTGTAGAGTGGTTGGAGGATCCAGATATCTTTACCATCATTTCTCCTTCCCCTGCAACTCGAGTAGATATTGCTGAGGAGTTTGGACTCGATCCTGGTACTTGGGTAGAAGGACAACTGGTCAGCTCTTTTAGAAAAGCTGGTTTTGATAGGGCTTTGGATATTAACTTTGGTGCTGACTTAACCATTATGGAGGAAGCTTCAGAGTTAGTGGATCGTGTGGGTAGTGGTGGCGTCTTGCCGATGTTTACCTCTTGTTGCCCTGGTTGGATGAAATTTGTGGAATACAATTATCCTGATCTGATCCCACATATTTCAACGGCACGTTCGCCGATTTCTATGCAAGGGCCAATTATTAAAACCTATTATTTAGAACAATTACAAAAGATGGTGTCACCACAAAGAGTGGTAAGCCAATCACCGTAGATAACTTGCGTGTAATAACAGTTGCGCCTTGTGTGGATAAGAAGTTTGAAATTTCACGTCCAGAGTTTGAAGCAGTGGCGACTTATTATAAAAAAAGAGACAGGCAAAAATCGTACCATACAGGATAATGACCTTATCTTATCAATCCGAGAATATGCAAATTTATTGCGCATGAAAGGGATTGATTTGAGCAAATTACCTAAAGAGGAGTTTGACCCTCTGATGGGTGAGGACTCAGGAGGGGCAGTTATTTTTGCCAATACTGGTGGTGTCATGGAGGCAGCAGCACGTAGTGCCTATTATTTTGCAACTGACAAAGAGCCTCCAGCACTTTTGTTGGATTTACAACCTGTGCGTGGCTTGGATGGCATTAAAAGAGCAAGCTTTGAGATACCTGGTGTGGGAGAAGTCAAGGTTGTGGTTTGCCATGGCTTAAAACAATGCACGCAAGATGTGTGATGATTTACGTGAGGCAAAAGCAAAAAGGCAAGGCAGTACCTTTTTCATTTTATGGAAGTAATGGCTTGTCCAGGGGGTTGTATCGGTGGTGGTGGTACACCTAAGACTTCAGTTCCCCACAAGATTGGGTAAGAGTAGAGCGTATCAATGCAATCTATAGCAAAGATAAGGCGATGAAGATAAGAAATAGCCACGACAATCCAGAAATTATTGCACTTTATAAAAACTTTCTAGGCAAGCCTTTAGGGCACTTATCTCACCAGCTACTGCATACACACAATTATTCAAGAGCTGAACATATTAAACCACTTGCTAAAAAGATTATCCTGTTAAGATTGGTCCACTGGAGACCATCCATTAATTTTTATAGGTAAGACAAGCAGTCAAGGGAAATTTTCCCTTGACTGCTTTTTGCTTGTCTCTAGGACTTGCTAGCCATGAAACCCTTGCTTCAATAGCCTAAAGGTAAGCGAAACTAAAGAGAGACCTAGGAATAATGCGAGACAATCTTTGCTATCTTTCTAGCAAAAATGGTATACTAGAAGGAAAGTATAAAAAAAGGATGGAATTTTGTGTTTGCCCAAATTTTTTTGGTATTATAGTTTTACTGGCTTTTTTTCTGCTTTCTTTTCTTCATCTGAAACTGCCTATACTTCCCTTAGTCACATTCGCTTAAAAAAATCAAGCCAGTTTAGGGGATGAAAGTGCAAAGAGGGCACTTGATTTGGCAGATCAGTATGATGACTTACTTTCTTGTATCCTTATTGGCAACAATATTGTTAATATTGGGGCAGCTTCTTTAGCCACTGTTCTTTTTGTGGAGGCATTAGGAAGCAATGGGGTAGCGATTTCGACAGCGGTATTGACTTTTGCTGACCTTAATCTTTGGTGAGACGATGCCAAAGACGATTGCTAAGGAATATCCCGAGGCCTTTGCCAAGCTTTTTGCGCGTCCTTTACATCTATTCATGCTTATTTTTAAGCCATTAACTTATTTTTTTGCACGACTTAAGGTAGTGGTCTTTCTTTTTTTGGGCAAAAAGGCTGGTGGCTTGACAGAAGAAGAGCTGATTACTTTAATTGATGAAGTTGAAAGTGAAGGGAGCTTAGAAGCGCACGAGGGTGAGCTGATTCGCTCAGCCATAGAATTTGATGATTTGAAAGTGCGTGAGATTTACACCCCTAGGGTTAAAAATTACTGGAGTAGTTTATGGTGCAGATAGTCGAGAGATTAGCCATATTTTTTTGGCGAAAGTGGATTTTTCACGTTTGCCGGTTTATGTGGATAATCTTGATAATATTATTGGCATCTTACATTTAAAGGATTTTTTTACAATGCCAATTTAGTGGACAATTATCACCTTGATGAGATTATGAAGCCGCCACTCTTTACACCATTAAATACAAAGCTTTTCTAAATTGATGACAATCCTAAAAGCACAATCAATCTCATATGGCAGTTTTACGTGATGAGTATGGGGGCACTGTCGGTATTGTCACCCTTGAAGATATTTTAGAAGAGTTGGTTGGAGAAATTTGGGATGAACATGATGAAATCTCCAAAGATTTGATACAGGTTGATGAAAAGACCTATCTTGTTCTTGGAGAAACGGATATTGAGCGAGTATTGCTTCCTTTGGGCATTGAAGAAAAGTATTTGGATACGATTGAGGCTTTGACCCTTAGTGGTTTTTGTGATGGACTATCTAGGGCATATTCCTAAGGAAAAATGAAAGTTTTATTTTTGAAAAATTTGCGTTTCACAGTCGTGGAAGCCACAAAAAAACTTATGTAGAAAAAAAGTTAAAATAGAGTGTTTGACAAAGCAGGTGAAAGATGAGACTTGATAGCTATCTAGTGCATTGTGGGCTAGGGGAGTAAAAAGGATGTCAAGCTTGCCATCAAAAAAAGGCGTAGTGTCAGTTAATCAAGAAGTAATAAAAAAGATAGATTATCCTGTGCAAGTTGAAACGGATAGGGTGCAATTTGATGGTGAAAATGTCATTTATGAAGCCCATTACTACTATCTCTTTCATAAACCTAAAGGTGTCATTTGTGCTAAGATGGATAAGAGGGATAAAACGATATTTGACTTATTGCCAGAACGTCTTGTGCGACAAGGCGTTTTTATGGTAGGACGTCTTGATAAAGATACGACAGGCTTACTGCTTTTAACAACGAATGGTGCTTGGGATCATGCCCTAAGGCATCCAAAAAAAGAAAAAAAGAAAAAAAGTTATCTTTTTGACTTATGAGGGTGAGCTAGTTGATGATGCGGTAGAAAGGGTAAAAGAAGGGATAAGGCTGAGTGATTTTACAGCACGTTCTGCCAATTTAACGCTACTGGATAAAAATCGAGCACGCTTAATTTTAACAGAAGGTAAGTATCATCAAGTGAAGCGTATGATAGGTGCTTTAGGTGGAAAAGTGATCGACTTACATAGAGAGCGTTTGGGTAATCTCTATCTTGATATAGAAGAGGGGACTTATCGTGCTTTGACTGGCGAAGAAATAAGAGATTTAGGAGGAATGAAATGAACGTTTATGATTTTGATAAAACAATCTATGATGGTGATAGTACACAAGATTTTATTATTTATGCTTTTTTGCGAGATTTTAGTTTGTTGCGTTATATTCCCAAACAAGCTTATGCCTTTATCGCTTGGAAATTAGGGATGAAGACAAAGACTCAGTTTAAGGAAAGCTTGTTTAGTATGTTTTTTTAGGGATAGATGATATTGATCGTTGGGTCAATGATTTTTGGGCAAAGAAGAAAAATCAAACTCAAGCTTTTTTTACTTCAAGCAAAAAAACGTGAAGATGACCTTATTATTTCTGCCTCGCCAGAGTTTCTTTTGACGCCTATTTGTCAACAGCTTGGTGTGACTTTAATTGCTAGTGTGGTTGATAAAAAGACAGGTCAGTACACTGGAGAAAAATTGTTTTGAGAAGAAAAAGGTACGCCGTTTTGAAAAAAGCGGGTTACGCAAAAGCAGATGTAGAGGCATTTTATTCAGACTCTTACTCTGATTCTCCTTTTGGCGGAGTTAGCAAAAGAAGCCTATCTTGTTAAGGGCGAGGTATGTTATCCTTGGTAATGGCAATATAAATCATTGAGAGAGGTGTACGATGTCAGATAAAAATTTATACATGAAGAGTAAAGAAACTAGACCTTATCCTAGAAGAAAGAATAAACGCAAACGTTTAATCACAGTTACTATCTTGTTTGTCTTACTTTTAGGTGTTTTTGGGAGTTTCAATGTTATAGGTGCAATTTATCTGCCTTACAATAGTAAGAATACGGCAGAAATTACAGTAGATATCCCTGAAGCCAGTACAGCAAATAGCATCGGTAAAATTTTAGTAGATAACAAGGTGATTAAGAGTGCCTTAGCTTTTAGGCTATATAGTCGTTTTGCTGGGGCAGAAAATATTCAAGCGGGTAAACACGTTGTTAGTCAAAGTATGACAATGGAAGAAATCATGGAAGCTTTTAAAATCTGCTGCTATCACGACAAAAAAAGGTATCGTGAGAATCACTTTCCCTGAGGGTTTGACCTTGGAAGCCATGTCTCAAACTTTTTGCTAAGGCGACTGGTCAGAAGGCAGAAGATTTCATGAAAGTTGTACAAGACCAGACGTTTATTAATAATATGGCAACAAAGTATCCTAATGTCATTGGTGAAGCTGCCAAACAGCCTAATGTACGCTATGTTTTAGAAGGTTATCTCTTCCCGGCAACCTATGATTTCAATCAAGAAAGTACGATAGAATCTTTGGTAGAGCAAATGATTGCTCTGCGTGTGAGCGAGATGGAGAAATATTCAGCAGATATTGCAAGCAAGGGCTATACCATCCATCAAATACTCACCATGGCATCTTTAGTTGAGCGTGAAGGGGTAACTAAGGAAGATCGTGAAAAAATAGCAAGTACTTTTTACAATCGTTTAGCAGTCGATATGCCTTTACAGACAGATATTAGCGTTTTGTATGCACGAAATGAGCATAAAGAAATGGTCACTTGGAAAGACTTGGAGGAGGACTCTCCTTACAATTTGTACACCCATAAGGGCTTAGGACCAGGGCCGTACAATTCACCTAGTGATGATGCCATCATTGCAACAATTTATCCTGCAGATACGAACTATCTCTATTTCTTTGCCGATATTAAGACAGGTAAGGTATTCTTCACGGATAATTTTGATCAACACTTAGCATGGCAAAAAGAATACGAGACAACAGGTACGGTTCAAGGTTAGTTTAGAAAGCACCCATAGAGTTGTAGTGATTCCAAAAAGCTGAACGGAAGTTTGATTTTTGGTTTCACTGCAATTTGGGTGTTTTTTTATTTGGCTATCAAAGGAGGAAGTGTATGCGATTTTTTAAGATTTTTATTGGTAGCTTATGCATTTCTTTTGCCTATGCTTGTATTACTGTGCCAAAGATTATTCTAAACGGTGGGGTGACGAGCTTTTCACTGATTATGGAGCATCTTACAGGCTTGAGTGTTTCTAATGTATTTAATCTTATGACTGCCTTACTGCTCTTGCTTTCGTTGATTTTTTTAGGTAAAAGTTATTTTATAGGTGTGCTTTTTTTCTAGCGTTTGTCATGTCCTAACCTTTAATGTCATTTATTACTTTCATTATGAAGTCCCTATAAATTTTTTTATCTTGCCATACCTACTGCTGCCTTTTTTTAATTTCAGGAGGATATTATTTTTGTATTAGTGCCAAATCGAGTGCTGTGAGCTTTGATACCATTGCTCTAATCTTGCATCAGAAAAAAATACCTTTTTGATGTTGCCGTGACGATGAGTGTGATCAATGCAGCTGTTCTTTTGATGGGGCTTTTGGTGTTTTCACCCTAAAAGCCGTCATGGCAGGTCTAGTCTTTACTTTTTGCAAGGTCTGTTTTTTTGAAAGTTTTTTTAAAAAGTTTTAAAAAAAGCAGTTGACAAGAGGGAGAATAGATGATAATATGACTAAGCTGTCTTGAGACAGCTCTTTGAAAAATTGAACAGCAAGAAAAGAAAAACGTCAGAATTAAACGTAGGGTAGTAATACTCGTACAAAAGAAAAAAAGTGAATGAGCAAACAAACTCGAAAGAGAAGAATATTTTTTTGGAGAGTTTGATCCTGGCTCAGGACAAACGCTGGCGGCATGCCCTAACACATGCAAGTCGAACGGACAGAACAGGGAAGCTTTTCGGAGTGGAACTGGAAAGTTAGTGGCGGATGGGTGAGTAACGCGTGGACAACCTACCTTGTAAAGGGGAATAACCTCGAGAAATCGAAGCTAATACCCCATAATAACCTTGCTTCGCATGAAGTAAGGAGGAAAGGCGGCCTTAGCGCTGTCGATACAAGATGGGTCCGCGTCTGATTAGCTAGTTGGTGAGGTAAAGGCTCACCAAGGCGACGATCAGTAGCCGGCCTGAGAGGGTGAACGGCCACATTGGGACTGAGACACGGCCCAAACTCCTACGGGAGGCAGCAGTGGGGAATCTTCCGCAATGGGCGAAAGCCTGACGGAGCAATGCCGCGTGAGTGAAGAAGGCCTTCGGGTTGTAAAACTCTGTCCTTATCGAAGAGAGAGTGTTGTAGTAACTGACAATACTAGGACGGTAGATGAGGAGGAAGCCCCGGCTAACTATGTGCCAGCAGCCGCGGTAAAACATAGGGGGCAAGCGTTGTCCGGAATCACTGGGCGTAAAGGGCGCGCAGGCGGTAAATTAAGTCAGGTGTGAAAGTTCGGGGCTCAACCCCGTGATTGCACCTGATACTGATAAACTAGAGTGTTGGAGAGGTAAGTGGAATTCCTAGTGTAGCGGTGGAATGCGTAGATATTAGGGAGGAACACCAGTGGCGAAGGCGACTTACTGGCCAATAACTGACGCTGAGGCGCGAAAGCGTGGGGAGCAAACAGGATTAGATACCCTGGTAGTCCACGCCGTAAACGATGAGTACTAGGTGTCGGTTGTTTCGAAACAATCGGTGCCGGAGTAAACACAATAAGTACTCCGCCTGGGGAGTACGGTCGCAAGACTGAAACTCAAAGGAATTGACGGGGGCCCGCACAAGCGGTGGAGCATGTGGTTTAATTCGACGCAACGCGAAGAACCTTACCAAGACTTGACATCCTCTTGATTGGATATGTAATGTATCCTTTTCTTCGGAACAAGAGAGACAGGTGGTGCATGGTTGTCGTCAGCTCGTGTCGTGAGATGTTGGGTTAAGTCCCGCAACGAGCGCAACCCTTGTTGTTAGTTGCCATCATTAAGTTGGGCACTCTAACAAGACTGCCGGTGACAAACCGGAGGAAGGTGGGGATGACGTCAAATCATCATGCCCCTTATGTCTTGGGCTACACGTGCTACAATGGTCGGTACAGAGGGCAGCAAGAGAGTGATCTTGAGCGAATCTCAAAAAGCCGATCCCAGTTCGGATTGTAGGCTGCAACTCGCCTACATGAAGTCGGAATCGCTAGTAATCGCAGGTCAGCATACTGCGGTGAATACGTTCCCGGGCCTTGTACACACCGCCCGTCACACCACGAAAGTTGGTAACACCCGAAGTCGGTGATCTAACCTGCAAAGGAGGAAGCCGCCCACGGTGGGATCGATGATTGGGGTGAAGTCGTAACAAGGTAGCCGTATCGGAAGGTGCGGCTGGATCACCTCCTTTCTAAGGATTATATAGACTGACGTCTTGACTTGCTGTTTAATTTTTGAGAGAGACACCTAATTAGGTGTCTTTTTTTTATTTGTGTCTAAAAATCTTGATTTACAGACTAGGCAATCATAGTGTATTTTAAGCATTGAATTTACTGGTTTATGAAATGACAAGAATACTGGAGGTAAAAAGATGAAAACGATTACGGCAACTGGTTTTACATGGCTAGTTGTTGATCTTAAGGAACAGGCTGATATGGATTTTTCTCCAAGATGAGTTAAAAATTAAACTTAGAAGTTTTAACCTATGCAAAAAGATAAAAATGAGCTAGCACGCTTGGAATATGATAAGTTTAGTGAAGAATTGCTGATAATTTATCATGCAATTTGTTTGGAGTGTTCACAGACTTATCAAACTTCACCTGTTTTTATTATCTTTCAGGCAATCAGCTGATCACTATTTTTTTAGTGAGAAAAACCTATTATTTATTACCAATGTTTGAAAAAAATTTTTAGCGAAACAACAAGATTTAAGTATTTTTAGAATTTGTTTTTACGACTATGTTTTTGATTTCTAAAAGCTTATTTTCCTGTTTTTGGAAGAATTGCATAAAAAAACGTGATGATTTAAGTCGAAAATTAAGATTTAAGACATCAAAAACAATCGCTTTTAGCCCTATCTGACTTAGGCACCAGTCTAATCTATCTGGTATCAGCAACGAAGCAGAATACTTTTGCTATTTGAACAAATGCGAAGTCAAGCATTTTATAAAAATCTATCAGAAAGCGAATTAGAACAGCTAGAAGATGCTCAAATCGAAGCTCGTCAGTTGATGGAAATGACCAATCTTTCCTCACAGGTTGTAGACCAATTAGAAGGCACGTATAACAACATCCTTAATAATAATTTGAATGATACTATGGAATATTTAACCAAGTTATCGATTCTTTTTAGTGATACCGGCGATTGTAACAGGATTTTTTTGGTATGAATGTTGAACTGCCTAAGTTTTTTTATAGAGGGAAAAGAGGCCTGGCTTTGGATTATAGGACTTTCAGGAGTTTTTATGTTTAACCTCAGGTGCAATTCTTAGGATTTTTATGAAAATGGGTAAAAAAACAGAGATAATTTTTTTGTGAAATTATGTATAGACTGAAAAACAAGCCACGTTTTTTTAACGTGGCTTGTTTTTTTATAGGCTATCAATAAAAGGCTTTGGCTTCTAATAGGTCTTCTTGATTGACTGGTGGTGCTTGTGGTGTGGCGTTAGTTGAAAGAGGAGAGTCATCTAAAATACCAAAACTTGCCCGTTTATTGTGTGTGGTGAGATAGTAGTTACCAATATTGGCTTCCAAAACATTGTAGATGGCATTATTAAAGACAACCACATCCCAATAGTCTTCTTCAGAAATTTCTAAGTCTGACATGACAGTTTGGATTAAATTTTTAACCTCTTGATTTTCATCACAAATCTTTTTTTGCAAGTTGACATAGGCAAGTAGCTCATCCTTAGTGGGTAAAATATTATGTTCAAGGGCATAGTTTAATTTGCTTTCTTTTTGGCAAGTGTACATCAGATGAAAGCTTTTTAATACGTTTTTTATTTTCTAATAACTCAAGATAGACTGTATTACCTTGTAGGTAGTTCTCAATGGTTGGCGGTGTCTCTTTTGACTTTGTGCTGGTGACCTTATCTCCAGAGTACAGATTGGCACCCAATAGACCTAAAAACAGAAATAAGTACTAAGGTAACTATTAAAAATCATCATCGCTTTATGGTGTTTCTTCATGTTTACGCCTCCAAATTTTTTTGAGATGTAATAATAACATAAGTTTAACATAGCAAACTGATAGAATAAAGATAAAATGATAATCATGATTGTGCGTCCTTAGTATTTCTCTTGGCAGGAACGCATTAAATTGATTGACACTTCAAGGCTAGAACGTGGTAAACTAAGGTGACATGATATGGAGGTAGACGATGTTAAATATTGTATTATTTGAGCCTCAAATTCCTCAAAAATACTGGTAATGTTGCTCGCAGTTGTGCAGTAACAGGAACGAGGCTACACCTTATTGGGCCCCTTTGGTTTTGCCCTTGAGGACAAGAAGATGAAGCGTGCTGGATTGACCTATTGGGAAATCTTAGATGTGCACTACTATGAAGATTTTCAAGATTTTTGGTCAAAACATCATCAAGATACAATTTACTTACTAAGTCGTAAGGCAGAGCAGGCGTATACAGAAATTACCTTTTAAGGATGAGGATTATTTGCTTTTTGGTAGGGAAGATACTGGTGTCAGTGATGAGGTAAGTAAATGTTTAGCCGATAAGGCATTTAGGATTCCTATGCGTGGCATTGAGGGAGCGAGATGTCTCAACCTAGCGACAAGTGTTGGGATTGTCTTATATGAAGCCTTAAGACAACTGGACTTTTTGGATTTAAGCTAAAGGAGGTCTATTGTGAAGTATTAAAAAAGATGAGCTAACAGGATTTTATTTAAAAAGCCAAAACGGCATCAGCCCTTGGGACAATTTTTTTCTTTATCATGGTTGGAGTTCCTCAGCAGAGCGTCAGCTCTTTAGAGGGGAACTCATGAGCTTTTATGGCTATGATGTGATTTTGGTCGATGCGCTTTATCATGGTAAACGAGGCACTCTTGCTTATGATGATACGAAAGTCTTTGTCGATCATTTTTTTGAGGTCTTAAATCAAAATATTTTAGACTTTCCCAAGGTCTACCAATTGGCAGAGTCTGTGGGGGCAGAGCTAAGACGGGTCATCGTGATGGGGCATTCTTTAGGAGGCTACACCTCAGGTGGGCTTCTAGCCAATTATGATCAAGTGAGTGAAGCTGTACTTTTTAATGGTAGTATGGATTGGAAAAAGTCTTTTTTGCGTATGAAAGCGATTTTTTTGATGTCCAAATCTCACCTGAAGAAGTGCCTGCTTTGAACTTTTCACCAATGGATAAAGCAATTGATTTTTAATCAAAAAAAGACTTTTTTTCTAGCCAATGGTAAAAAAATGATGAAACAGTCTATGCTAAAGAAAATGAAATTTATGTTGATGATTTAGCGCTAAAAAAAGCCTAAATTTATTCTTTTAAAAATTTATAAAGAAACAGGACATGTGATTACCGATACTATGCTCTATGACGCCTTGAGTTTTTTTAGGTGTTTCTAGGGAATTTAGCGAGGTATTTTAACGAGGCTATATTTTGACAATAGGTGCTTTGGTATGGTAGCATACTAAGGTATGTACACGGGAATAATAGATGAAATATTGGGGGTAGTTTTGATGAAATTTGCTAAAAAAATTAATCGTAGCAAGCTTGGTTTTAGGGATGTCATTTTCACTTTTTGCTTGTGGCGGACAGGCTACAAATGAGGAAAAACAGGCAGAAAAATACGCCAAAACTTACCATAGAAGATGGTAAGCTCACTGTAGCAATGGAATGTGCTTATGCACCATTTAACTGGACACAAACAGATGATGCTAATGGTGCAGTTAAGGTTATCAGTGATGGTAGTTATGCCAATGGTTATGATGTTCAAATGGCAAAAAGTTGCTGAAGATTTGGGTCTAGAATTAGCCATTCAAAAAAATCGCTTGGGATGGACTAATCCCAGCAGTTTCAAGTAGCACAGTAGACCTAGTCATGGCAGGGATGTCACCAACAGCTGAACGTAAGCAAGCAGTTGACTTTACTGAGCCATATTATGAAAGTCAACTTGTTATGGTAATCAAAAAAAGATAGCAAGTTTAAAAGATGCAAAGAGCATCAAAGACTTTAAAGGTGCAAAACTTACAGCACAACTTAATACTTTCCATTATAAAGCGCTAGAACAAGTTGAGGGCGCTGATAAGCTTCCGGGGATGAAAGATTTTGGTGTGATGCGTTTAGCACTTAGAAGTGGCTCAATTGATGGGTATGTTTCTGAAAAAGCCAGAGGCGGTTTCTGCAAGCACAGCATTTGATGATATTACCTACATTGAATTTACGCCAGAAAATGGTTTTCAAGCTTCTAGTGAAGATATTGCCATTGCTGCAGCAGCTAAGAAGGGTAATGATGCTTTAGTAGATAAGGCAAATGCAGCCTTAGCTAAAGTAAGTACTGAAGACCGCAATAAATTGATGGATGAGATGATTAAAAATTCAACCGGTCACTCAAGAGTAAGAATAGTTAAGAATAGTAAAGTTGCCCTGCGATAGGCAGGGCAATGGTTTTATTTAGGAGAAGTAGTTATGATTGATACCCTGATTTCCATACTGATAAATAATAAATCTTTACTCCTACAAGGGTTGGGCGTGACCATTCTGCTAGCAATAGTAGGGACATTTGTAGGCGGAATCATTGGGATTTTAGTTGCGATTTATCGTGTGATACCGATAGAGAAGCAAGAAAATAAATTGATACGTTTTTGTATCATATTGGCTATAAAGTATTGACGGTTTATATTGAGGTTTTTAGAAGTACGCCGTTGATGGTTCAGGCGATGCTCTTTTATTATTCTGCTAATGCTATTTTAGGGACACGTCTAGACCCACTATCATTTGCTTTGGTATTGCTTTCATCAATACTGGTGCCTATATGGCTGAGATTGTACGTGGTGGTATTATCTCTATTGATAATGGACAATATGAGGCAGCGCACTCTGTTGGCTTGACCCATTGGCAAGCGATGAAGGGTATTATTATTCCTCAAGCTTTGCGCAATATTATGCCAGCGATTGGAAATGAATTCATTATTAATATGAAAGATAGTGTTGCCTTCAGCGTTATTTCTGTAAGTGAATTATTCTTTACGGGTTCAAGCATTGCAGGGGCTTCATTTAAAACACGTAGAGACTTTCTTGTTAATTGCTATTTTCATCTTGTTTTGACCTTATGTACAAGCTCATATTTTAGCACGTGTTGAAAAAAACGTATGGATGGCGATGCGAACTATGAGCTTTTATGATGATGTAGAAGCAAAAATGTGTTTAGCTGGGGGAAGATGAAATGGCAGAATCAGTAATTCAGATAAAGAATTTACAAAAAAAGTTTTTGGTGAAAGAGAAGTTTTAAAATCAATTAATTTTTAATGTCGATAAAGGTGAAGTTGTTACCTTGATTGGTTCTAGTGGTTCTGGTAAATCAACCTTGCTTCGTTGTATTAATTTATTAGAAACACCAACCAGTGGCGCAGTACTATATCATGGTAAGGATATCCAAGCACCTGGCTATAACCAACAAAGTTATTGTAGCTAAAGTGGGGATGGTATTTCAGCAGTTTAATCTCTTTAATAATATGACGGTATTGGAAAATTGTGTTTATCCGCAAGTTAAGGTCTTGGGTCGTAGTGAAAAAGAAGCACAAGAAAACGCTAAAAAAATTACCTTAGGAAGGTAGGCATGATTGCTTATATCAATGCTTTGCCACGTCAACTTTCAGGGGGACAAAAGCAACGTGTTGCGATTGCTAGAGCCTTATCTATGGATCCGGAAGTCATGCTTTTTGATGAGCCAACCTCTGCTCTTGACCCAGAGATGGTAGAAGGTATCCTCATGATTATGAAGGAACTAGCAGAAAGTGGTTTGACAATGATTATTGTTACCCACGAGATGAGTTTTGCCCGTGAAGTTTCAGATAGAATTTGTTTTATGAATCAAGGGGTTATCCTAGAAGATGCTTCTCCAGAAAAATTGTTTACCAATCCAGAGCATGAACGTACGAGAGAGTTTCTCGCTCGCACAAAATAGTCCGTAGTGTATTGACACGCAAAGTACTCTGTGCTAGGATACTTTTAATCTATCACAGATAGTGGTAAAAGATGCTAGATAGACGCTAGCATCTTTTTTTATTTAGGCAGGTGAAAATATGAAGAAAAATGTGGTCTTGATTGGTGCAACAGGCAAGATGGGACTAGAAGCAAGTAAGATGATTCTAGAAAATGATCATTTCAATTTGGTTGGTGCTATCAGTGCCTCGAAGCATATTGGAGAAGATATTGGTATATTATCTAGAAATGTGCCCTCAGGACAACTCGTTTCTGATGATTTAGAACAGATTTTAGCACAAAATCAAGTCGATGTGGTTTTAGATTTGACTCAAATAGAGGCCTTAAGAAAAAATGCAGAAATTATACTGTCTCAAGGGATTCCTATGGTCGTTGGGACAACGGGGCTTAGAGATGAAGATAAGGTAAATTTCAAAAATCTTGCAAAAAAAAATAACACATGCTTTTTTTACGTACCAAATTTTGCCATCGGTGCAGTACTGATGATGAAGTTTGCCGAAATGGCAGCACGTTACATGCCTTATGTCGAGGTGATTGAGCGTCATCATGAGATGAAAAAGGATGCCCCGTCAGGTACAGCCTTGACAACCTTAGAAAGAATGGCAAAGGTTAGAGTCGCTCATAATTTAGCGAGAGAAGATGAAGTGGAACTTCTTAGTGGTGCTAGGGGCGGTGAATATCAAGGCATGAGGGTACATTCTTTGCGCATGAAAGGTTATAATGCACATCAAGAGGTGATTTTTGGTGATGTGGGGCAGACTTTGACCATTGCCCATGATTCAATTCATCGTTCATCATTCATGTCAGGAATTGCACTGGCTTTTAGATAAGATTGATACTTTAAGTGGTTATGTAGAAGGTTTAGACGAAATATTATAGTGGAGGATTTAAGATGAAGACAGTTAGTGTAGCGGTAGTTGGTGCAACAGGCGCAGTAGGACAAGAAATTTTAAAGGTGATGGATGAGCATAATTTTCCTTACCATGACTTAAAAATTATTGGCGTCTAAACGTAGTGCAGGACAAGAAATTGTCTTTCAAGGGAAAAACCTATGTGGTAGAGGAAACCACAGAAGATTCATTTGATGGTGTGGATGTTGCTTTCTGCAGGTGGTCCAGCAAGTAGAGAATTTGGTCGTGGCACAAGCAAAAGGCACAATCGTCATTGATAATAGCTCAACTTTTAGACTAGAAAAAGATGTGCCTCTTATCGTGCCGGAAGTGAATGGTCAAGATGCAAAAAAACATGAGGGCTTAATTTCTTGTCCAAACTGTTCTACGATTCTTTTAGTAGGAGCAATCAATCCTCTTCATCAAAAGCATAAAATCAAAAAAATCGTTGTCAGCACCTATCAAGCAGTCTCTGGTGCCGGTAAAGAAGGTATTAGTGAACTTGTAGAACAAACAAGTGACGTTTTTAGCAGGTAAGGCAGCCAATCCACAAGTATTCCAACATCAAATTGCTTTTAACCTTATTCCTCATATTGATGTTTGGATGGATGAGGCTTACACCAAAGAAGAGATGAAGCTCGTTTATGAAACACACAAGATTTTAAATGATGATAGTATTGCAATTACTCCAACAGCAGTACGTGTACCAGTACTCCGTTCTCATGCTGAAAGTATCCATATTGAACTTGAAGAAAAAATTTCTGCTGATGAAGCAAGAGAAATTTTAAATCAAGCCGATAGAGTTATTGTCAGTGATGATCCAGAAAATAAGGTCTATCCAATGCCGGTTGATACGGCAAATCATGATGACATCTTTGTTGGACGTATTAGAAATGACCTTTACAATGATAAGGCACTTAATCTTTTGGGTATGCTTTTGACCAAATTAGAAAGGGCGCAGCAACCAATACTGTACAAATCGCTGAGCTCTTAATAGAAAAATAACTGGTTACAACATAAATAATGATAGGCGCCTTTTTATTTCTATCGTTAGTTTGTCTGAAGTTATTATGTTTATAAAAGGAGGCGTTAACATGGAGGGTTCAAGAGCACAATCTTTTGTGATCAACAATGAAAGACTGCGTAAGATACAGCAAGGTAAAGCACCTGATAGCGTAAATGACAAGGTTAAGATTGATTATTTTGGACATTCAGCAATTCGTATTACCTCTTTGCAAGGTATCAGTGTGTTAATTGATCCATGGCGCAATGATGAGGCATGGGGATGGTGGTTTCCAGAGACTTTTCCAGAGGTTGAAGTGGATCTTGCCCTATCCACTCATGCCCATTTTGACCATGATGCCCTACATCTTCCACAAGCACGTATGACGATGGAGAGGATGATAGGTGTTTATGAGCTGGGTGATGTTAAGATAACAGGACTGGCGGATAAGCATTTGTCCGAATCCCTAGGGCAAGACAAGGTGGACAGATATTCAAAAAGATATAGGAGAGGACTTTTCACCACCAAACAATCATTTGCACATGGATAATGTGATCTATGTCATTGAAACAGGTGGGGTCTGTATCGTCCATTGGGGAGATAATAGAGCCATACCTGATTCCTATGTCGATACCTATTTAAAAGATAAGGCAATTGATGTCTTGTTTTTTTACCTGTTGATGAAAGTGGACACATTTTGACTTATGAACAAGCAGATTACCTGATGGAAAGGTATCAACCAGGTGTGACGATACCAATACATTATCTCATGCACGGTGTCAATACTGTTTTTAAGCACCTTACAGCCTTGTGATGAATGGCTAGCAAGACATGAGGAGAAAGAAGTTATCTCATCTTTTTCAATTGAGCTGGATAGCAAAACTTTCCAACATGAAGGCAAAAAGTGGCAAAGTTTTTTTGGAAGCAACAAGAGCCTAATAGAATAGCAGATACCTTTTTCTGGTATCTGTTATTTTTTTGTTATTTATAGTTATATAACAACAAAAGTTAGAATATACATACCTTAACATAAATAAAAAAAGAGCATTACACTAATTATAATATATATACAAGAGTTGACTCATCTAGAGTACTTAACTTTTTGTTTATGCGATAAACCTAAAATTTATGATTAAGGGGTAATGATACAAGCAAGTCTTAGGTGATCGTAGTATTATTTCCATGGGGACGAGAGAGTGCAGATTATAGCTGTCATGCACGCACGTATTAATGGTGTTGATAAAGAGGTGCCACATTAAGGTAGAAGATTAGGAAGTAGTGTTTTTTTATGTAATTGAATAGAGATTAATAGATGAAGATTAAATTTTGCTCTTATTTTATGCTTGTTGTTATGACTTTTTGTGGGCTGGCAGGTTGTACGTCTAAAGCTTCAAGCACGCCACAGGTAGCAACAAATGAGCAGGTGGAAACGTATGCTACTTTATAGATTGAGTGACACCTTGCTTGAAGATAAGGATTATAGTCGATTCCTCCATGATAAGGCGAGTATTAATACCTTAGTTGCCTTTTTATAACGACATTCTTCAATCAGATAAGGTCTTGATGTTATCCGCTTTTTAATCAAGCCATGCAGGTGAAAGACTTTAAAGGTGATAAACGCTTTTTCTATGGTACAGAAGAATACTTAAAAAGCTACTGCTGATCTTGTGCCTAGGCAGAAAGCTTTTGCAGATTAATCAAAAATTTCTTTGATTTTCATCAGCTAAAAAGTAGTAGAGGGTGAGGCAATAGTTTGGGAAGGGATTGACTATCGAAATGGTATGAAGATTCCTATCCTTTTAGGTCATCAATATAAAGGGATCTACGAGTTGGGTGATGTATTAGAGATTGAGTTTTATAGTAAGATTTTTCCATGTGAGGTTGTTGGTTTTCTCGCCAAAGAGACTGGGGTCAGTTATAATGGTTATATTGATGAAGATCTTGATACCTATATTATCTTTCTCTATCCGCCTAAGCTCTGGCCTGTAGATGAGGTAGACGATTCTTTTGCAGGTATCGTATACTTTGCTATGCTCAATGGCGAAGTCGCAACGAAAGCGTCCGAGCAAGTCCTTCTCAGTGAGATTAAGATGGCTTCAGAAAAAAAGCGAGTTTAAAGATTTTCAAGTGCTTGATAAAGAGGGTAACCCTCTTGCGTGGCAAAAAAATAAGAAAAACCTCTTGATATTTTTCAATTAATACGTAAAACCAGCCAGTACCTTATTTGGTACTGGCTGGTTTTTAAATGAAAAATATTTTATGGTTTAAATAAAAAGATAGAATTATTGGTAGCGGGCTAGATTTATGCTATACTAAAATAAAAAGGAGGGGGGTAGCTTGTGCGCAAAATAGTCAAACACTTGTCTTACGCAGAAACAGCAAGTGCCAATACTTCTGGTAATGAGATGCCTCAAGTGATAGGAAAGATTTTTAAGCTACCTGATTATTATTCGGTCTATGGTCAGCGACTAGCACTGCTTTTTAAAATGAACATCAGATAAAAAAATATCAGAGTCAGAAAGGCTTATTATTGTACTGAGTACCTATCTCAAAGAGGGCATAATTGAGGCGAGTAATCGATCAAATCATAAGGAAGCAACTTATCTCAATGTAGGTGTGGATGCCTCAAAGTTTGAAAATCTAAGTGATTCAGAAAAGATAACTTCCTTACTTGAGTTGACCGAATTGGTTTTATTGCACTATGCAGAGAGTGAAGAAGATAAGGTAGAGATTTCTCAGGCGATTATGAGGTTAAAACAAGAAGGCGAAAAAAATTGAGTTGCCTTATCAATCTAAAGAGGATCAGAGTATAGGTGCCTTTGTGACGATGACGATCCAAAAATGATGGACGATGTCAGCTTTACTTAACGATTAAAAACCAAAGTGATGAGTCGATCTTACTTAAAAATCTACGTAATACCCATTGTTTTTTTCTGTTGCAGATCAGCTTTGTGGTACCTTGCTTTTTACGAAAGAGTAAGGTTATTATTAAACCACAGAAAAAAATATTGGTAGTAAAAATTTTGAACCGATTGAAGTTGCTTTTTAGTTATAATATACCGATTAGTATGATGTACTAATCGGTTATTTCAGTTTATAAAGAGGAGAATACTGTACATGATGAGAAGCATGACAGGATATGGACGAGCAGAAATGCAAGGTGAGGGTTATACCATCACTTTAGAATTAAAGTCTATCAATGGACGATACTTTGAATGCCAATTTAGAGGCTTACCTAAAATTTTAGCTGAGACTGAAATAAAATTGTCAGCATTATTAAAAAGAAAAAAATTGGTGCGTGGCAAGGTAATGGTGCGCATACAGCTTGATATGGCTAGTGAACAAGCTGAGAAAAATATTGATTTTTCTCAGCTTCTCCATTACCATGAGACTTTAAGCACCTTTGCTTTAGCGCATGGACTAAATTATAGTGCGAATATTGAAGATTTGCTTTCTTCCTCATGTGATTAGTGAGGGGCAAGATTTTTGATGAGCGTGGCAAAGCGACACTTGAAAAACATTTATTCTATGCTTTAGATGAGGGCGATCGAGCGCTTACTAGAAGAAAAAAAGCGTGAGGGTCAGGCGATTCATTTGGATATTCTTGATAAAATAGCCCAGCTAAAGGGACTGGTAAAAGATTTACAAGATGAAGAAGCGTCTTTAATCGAAGATTATACCTTACGCCTCAAAAAACGTATTGCTCAACTGGCAGAGGTAGCAGAAAATGATGAACGTTTGCTGCAAGAGGTGGCCATTTTAACAGAAAAAACAACCATTGATGAAGAATTGACTCGTCTTAAAAACCCATTTGGTAGGGATGGAAGAAATGTGTCAAGAGCCAGTAGTGGGAAGAAAACTGGATTTTATGCTACAAGAGCTTAATAGAGATTAATACAATAGGTAGCAAGATTCAGACGGTGACACTGAGCCAAAAGGTTGTTGTGATAAAAGGTATTTTAGAAAATATCAGGGAACAAGTACAAAATATTGTATAATGGGTGATAATTATGTTAGGACATAAAAAAGAAGGCTTGCTCTTGGTGATGAGTGGACCTTCTGGTGCTGGGAAAGGGACACTTTGTGCCAAGCTCAGAGAAGAGATTGAACTCAGTTACTCCATTTCAGCCACGACAAGGGCACCACGTACGGGAGAAGTCGATGGTGTGAATTATTTTTTTATGACCAGAGAAGGTTTTCAAGAGAAAAATCAAGGCTGGTGGTTTCCTAGAATGGGCAGAAGTTTATGATAACTATTATGGGACGCCGATAGACTACATCAAAGAAGTGACTCAAGCAGGTAAAGATGTGATGGTAGAAATTGATCCTCAAGGTGCCAAACAAGTCAAGCTAAAAAAATGCCAGAGGCTGTACTCATCTTCATTATGCCACCTTCCTTTAAGGAGCTTGAAAAATCGGATAAGAGGTAGGGCGACTGAGGAAGAAGCAGAGATTAGAAAACGTCTTGGTAGTGCCATCAATGAGATTAAGACCCTTTCAGTCTATGATTATGTGATTGTTAATGACGATTTACTAGAGGCAGTCAATGATTTAAGAAGCATTATTAATTCTGAAAAATGCAAAGTCATGCGCAATAGAAAGTTACCAGAAGAGTTTAGTCGAGATAAGGAGTTATTATAATGTCAAAGGTTACAATTGAAAGCTTGCTAGAACACGCCCCAAGTAAGTATGCGCTTGCAGTAGTGATTGCCAAAGAAGCAAGGGAACTTGTGGGAGAAATGAAACAAGATAAGGTAGAAGATGCCCAAGAAAAAGGGTGAAAAATTCCAGTCTGATAAAGAGCCAGTGACGGACTATCCAACTAGTAAATTTGTCAGTGAGGCAATTAGAGATGTGGCTAGGGGAGAAGTCCCTTACCAATTTCCTGAGGCGTAAGAGATGAATGTCATACTTGGCGTCACAGGTGGAGTGGCTGCCTATAAGGCGCTGACTTTAACGAGTCTCATGGTTAAGGCTGGACATGAGGTTCAGGTTGTTTTTACACCAAATGCCAATGCTTTTGTAGAAAAGTTGCCTTTTGAAGCGTTGTCAGGACGTCGTGTCTTGGATAGTCATTTTTGACCAACAAAGTGATCCTATTGCTCATATTCGTTTGGCAGATTGGGCAGATAAAGTTATCATCGCCCCATTAACAGCCAACACCATGGCAAAACTTGCCTATGGGATGGCAGATAATTTTTTGACCACTTTGGCTTTGGCTTATGATGATAGTTTATACCTTGCACCAGCAATGAATGATCAGATGTATGCCAATGTTTATGTTCAGGAAAAATCTCATGCGTTTAAAAAAAGAGGGACATATTATTTTTGGCGCTAAGTAGTGGACTGCTTGCCTGTGGGCATACAGGTCAGGGTAGGTTACTTGAGCCAGAAGAGATTTATAGCCTCTGTTTTTGAGGAAACGAAAAAAAGACTATTTTTGGAAAAAAATGTATTGATTACAGCTGGACCAACAAGGGAGCCAATTGATCCAGTGCGTTATATTACTAATCATAGTTCTGGCAAAATGGGTTATGCGTTGGCAAAAATGGCAAAAAAAGAGGGGCAAGGGTAACCTTGATTTCTGGACCTGTCAATTTGCTTGCACCAAAGGATGTTAAGGTCATTTCAGTTCAAACGACCAAAGAGATGTATGAGGCGATACAAAAAAATTTTTTGAAGCCAGTGATGCCCTCATTATGGCAGCAGCGCCAGCAGATTTTTTTATGTTGCCAATCGAGCTGAGGAAAAAGATCAAAAAAAGATGGCAATGGCTTAAATTTAGAATGGGGAAAAAAACCCTGATATTTTAAAATGGGCAGGAGAGCATAAAGGGAGTAAGGCTTTTAGTTGGTTTTGCTGCAGAAACTGAAAAACTTACTTGAAAATGCCAAGGCGAAGCTCATCAAAAATATAGATTTTATTGTGGCAAATAATGTTAAGACAAAAAGATGCAGGCTTTTGGGCATGATGTAAATACAGTGACCATCCTCTCCAAGGATAAAACAGAATCTTTACCAACCCTTTCCAAAGAAGAGGTTGCCGATGAAATACTCAATCGTTTAAAAATTAGTGATGGATTAATATCCAAAAGGAGGTTTTTTTGATTGAAAAAAATACTTTACTTCTGAGTCAGTAACAGAGGGGCATCCAGATAAAATTGCCGATCAGGTATCAGATGCTATTTTTGGATGCAATTTTAGCAAAAAGATGCCAATGCTCGTGTGGCTTGTGAGACTTTTTGACAACGGGAATGGTACTTATCTCTGGAGAGATTAGCACCACATGTTATGTCGATATGCCTCAGATAGCACGTCAAGTCATCAAAGAAATTGGCTATGATGATGCACGTCATGGCTTTTGACTATAAGACGAGTGCCGTTTTGACTTCTATAGGGGAACAATCTTCTGATATTGCTCAAGGTGTGGATTGTGCCTTAGAAGCAAGAGAAGGCAAGATGAGTGATGATGATATTGAGGCGATAGGTGCTGGAGATCAAGGTATGATGTTTGGTTATGCCAGCAATGAAACAGAGACCTATATGCCGCTACCAATCTACCTTTCTCATGAACTGACAAAAAGATTAAGTGTTGCCAGAAAATCTGGTGAACTGTCTTATCTTTTGCCAGATGGTAAAAAGTCAGGTCACAGTAGAATACCAAGATGGTAAACCTGTACGTGTTGACACCGTTGTGATTTCTACTCAGCATAAAGAAGATATTGACTTAGGCGTATTGCGTGAAGATATTATCAATAAAAATTATTCTAAAAGTGATTCCAGAAAAATCTTTTGGATGAGGCGACCAAATACTATGTTAATCCAACAGGACGCTTTGTTGTTGGTGGTCCACAGGGTGATACAGGACTAACAGGACGTAAGATTATTGTTGATACCTATGGTGGTATGGCAAGACATGGTGGTGGCGCCTTGTCAGGTAAGGATGGCACCAAGGTAGATCGTTCTGGAGCATATATGGCAAGATACATTGCCAAAAAAATATTGTTGCAAGTGGATTGGCAGAGCGTTGTGAAGTACAGGTCGCTTATGCCATTGGGGTGGCAAGACCGATGTCACTTTTAGTGGAAACTTTTGGCACCAATAAAGTCAGTGAAGAAAAAAATTGTTCAAGCTGTTCTTGAAGTTTTTTTGATTTACGTCCAGCTGCGATTATTCGTGACCTTGAACTAAGAAAGCCAATTTTCAAACAATGTGCTGCCTATGGGCATTTTGGACGCCATGATATTGATTTACCATGGGAAAGACTGAATCGTGTAGAAGCGTTGAAGAAAGCTATAGAAAATTAAAAAAATAGGCAGACATTATGTCTGCCTATTTTTTTATCTTCATGAAAGGAGGGTGATGGTAGTGTTTGTCAAAGTTGCTTTAGCAATTGAAGCAAAAAGATGGTGGTATGGGTTATTACTATCATGTGGAAGATAGTCTGATTTCTGAGCTGAGTTTAGGGAAAAGAGTCGTCGTCCCCTTTGGTCAAGATGAAGCTATTGGCTATATTATTGAAATAAAAAGCGTCGATTCAAGCAGAGTATAAGATTAAAGCGATTTTTAGGCTTTGTCGATCAAGAAACTTATCTTTCAGACTTGTATTTTTAATTTTTGCCTTAAAGGTGGCACGCTATTATTTTACCAATCCTTATTATGTTTTGGAATTGATGTTTCCGAAGTTCAAAAAATGAAAAAAGCTTGTGACTTTTTAGTCTTTCTCACGCTTCAGCGTGGTCAGAGTATTTTAAAGATGATTCTATCAAGGTTTTATATGAAAAACTTATCTAGAGGTGCTTTGAGTAAAGAAGAGGTAGAAGGCTATCTCTCAGCAAAGATACTAAAAAAATTCTTAGCCAATCAATTGCTGGAAAAAACACTATCAATTCCTACCTATAGGGAAACCTAAGGAAAAAAAGATTTATCGATTGCTAGAAAATGACACACCGCTATCCAGCCAAGCGAAAAAAACAAAGACGAATTTTTAGACTTATTTGAAACCCATGATTGTCTGGATAAGAAAAACGATAGAAGACCTTTTTAGAAACAACAGTTGGTGAGGCATTAAAAAGCCTTGGTGGTTAAGGGTTACCTCAAAGAAGAAAGTGTTCCAGTAGAGCGTATTTACCAGCAAAAGGGAAATTTTGGTCGTGCTCAAGGAATTACTTTAAATCATGAGCAAAGCAAACGCTTATCAAGAGGTGATATCTAGCTTAGATAAGGGCTATCAAGGTTTCTTACTCAATGGGGTGACTGGAAGTGGTAAGACAGAAGTTTATATTGCCCTTGTAAAACATATTTTACAAAGAGGCGAAAAAAAGCGCTTGTCCTTGTACCTGAGATCGCTTTAACGCCTCAACTTTATGGGCGATTTCAAGCTGTTTTTTTGGTGAAAAAAATTGGACTTTGGCATAGTGGTTTGTCTGATGGGGAGAGGCTTTGACCAATGGCAAAGATTGCAATCAGGGTAAGACTGAGGTGCTCTTAGGGGTGCGTTCGAGTATTTTCGTACCAATGGACAATTTGGGTATAATTATTATTGATGAGGCACATGAAGCAAGCTATAAACAATCCGAGCCAGAGCCACGCTATCATACATTAAAAGTTGCAGAATTATTGGCAAAGATGACGCATATTCCACTAGTGCTTGGTAGTGCCACACCACTAGTGGAAACAACTTGGCAAGCAAGGGAAAAAAGGTAGCTATAAAGAGTTGTTTCTAAAGGAGAAAGCTTTTAACGCAGGATAGCACCAAACTAATTTTATATGATATGCGTCAAGAAAGTCGACATGAAGGCTACTTTATTGGTGATTTGCTTTTAAAAAAGATAGAGGATCGTCTTTTAAAAAAGGAGCAGATTATACTTTTTTTAAATCGGAGGGGCTATGCTACTGTTGTCCAATGTCAGTCTTGTGGTGAGCTACTGACTTGTCCACATTGCTCAAGTCACCTTACCTATCATCAAGGTAAGGCGAGCTTGAGTTGTCATTATTGTAATGAACAATTTACGCTGCCTAAGTTTTTGCCCTAATTGTAAGCAAGCGACCTTAGATTATAAAGGTTATGGTACAGAACAAGTTGAGCATTATCTGAAAAAAATGGTTTCCAGAAACGAAGATTTGCCGTTTGGATTACGATACGACAAGGGAAAAAGATGCTTTTTCTAGAAAAACTTTCTAGCTTTTTTTACTGGAGAGTATAGTATACTACTGGGAACGCAGATGATTGCCAAAGGTTTAGATGTAGAAAATGTTACCTTGGTGGGTGTCATCAATGCGGATATAGGTTTAGGTGCCTTGGACTATAAAGCAAGAGAAGACATTTTTCTCAGCTTTTACAAGTTGCTGGTAGAGCAGGACGAGGTAATAAGTTAGGAGAAGTTGTGATACAATCTTATCAAGTTGAACAAGGAATGTTTGACTACCTTTTGAAAGGCGATTATGAAGGTTTCTATCAAGAGGAAATTAAGGAACGAGAGCTGATGGGCTATCCACCTTTTACCAACTTACTTCGCATCCTTGTGAGTGATACTGATGAGGCTTACCTTAAAAATGCCTTGGCTTTTAATGAAAGAGACCATAGTAAATTCTAATGAAGTCGTTACTTTGATGGGACCAGCGCCTTGTATTATTGAAAAAGTACGAGGACGTTATCGTTATCAGATGATTCTCAAAGGTGATGGCAAAGCTTTGTACCGTCTAGGTTGGTTATTGCGTCATCGTTACCGCTTTTCAAAACATAGAAAAAATTATCGTATGAGTATAGATTTAGCACCAGAATCACTGTTATAGGAGGTTGAAATGGCAGTATATAATATTGTAAAAAAAGAGGACCCGATTCTTCGTAAGCAAGCAAAAGAGGTTTTAGAGGTGACCCCTAAAATTGTTAAGTTAATTCAAAATATGGCAAGTACCATGTACAAGGAAAAGGGGATAGGTTTAGCAGCACCACAGGTGGGCTTTTTCAAAACGTGTTATTGTTGTCGATATAGGCGATGAGCATGGACTTTATGCCTTGGTTAATCCTATCATTGTGGAAAAAAGGTGCAGAAAATGGCGCAGAAGGTTGTTTGAGCTGTCCAGAAGAGTATGGTGAAGTGATTCGTGCCAAGAAAATTGTTATAGAAGGTCTAAATGAAAAAGGGGAGCCAGTTAGAATTCAGGCAGAAGGTCTTTTAGCAAGAGCCTTCCAACATGAAATTGACCATCTAGATGGGATTTTATTTATTGATAAGGCGACAAATTTGAGAAGAGGCGAGTAGAATGAAAATTGTTTTTATGGGGACGCCACCTTTTGCTGCGCATTTACTTTCTGTTTTACTTGAGGGCGGCCATGAGGTGCAAGCAGTTTTTACTAAGCCTGATACCCCTCAAGGAAGAGGGAGAAAAATTGGGTATTTCTGCAGTTAAGGCTTATGCTGTTGAAAACAATTTGGCACTCTATCAACCTCATAAGCTTGAGGGTGAAGAGATGGAAGCCTTTATTAGAAAAAAACTTCAACCTGATTTTTTTGGTGGTGGCAGCTTATGGTAAAAATCTTGCCTCAAAAATTCCTATCATGGGCAAAGATTGCTCCCATTAATATTCATGCCTCACTATTGCCCAAGTATCGTGGTTCAGCACCCATTCAATGGGCAGTACGTAATGGGGATAGCGTGACGGGAATATCTTTTATGCGCATGGAAGCGGGCTTGGACTCAGGTGCCGTTTATCATATGGAAAAAAACTGGTATTAGAGGATGGGGAGACGACGGGTACGCTCTTTGACCGCTTGGCAAGCCTTAGCGGCAAGCATTTATTAGAAGTTCTAGAAGGTGTGGCAAGTGGCAAGTTAGTCGCCATACCTCAAGATGAAAGTACTGCGACCTATGCCCCACGTTTTGAAAAAGAAGATGAAAAAGATAAATTGGGCTTTGCCGGCTCACGATGTCAAAAAAATTTGATTCATGCCTTATCCCCGACCCCTGGGGCGTATACACTATTGGGTGATTTACGACTAAAGTTTTATCAAGCTGAAGTCGTGGCAGGTGAGGGAGAAGTAGGACGTATTTTAGAAGTAAGTAAAAAGGCTTAAAGATTGCTTGTGGAGAGGGTGCCATTTTATTACAAGAAGTGCAACCTCAAGGAAAAAAACTCATGTCAGTTGCTGCCTTTTTTTGAATGGTACTAAGCTGACAAATAAGGATAAGCTAGAATAGGAGATAGAATCATGTATTTACACTGGTCGATGCTTTTAATGATACCAGGGGTTATTGCTTGGTATGTACGCACAAGCAAAGGTATCTAGCGCCTATAAAAAGTATAGCAATATAGCAATATCAGGGACTTATACAGGTGCTGATGTTGCCAGAAGAATGCTAGCAGATAATAATTTAGGGCATATTAGAATTGAAGAAGTCGCAGGGACGATGAGTGACCATTATGACCCTAGGAGTGGGGTAGTACGTCTTTCTCATGATGTCTATTATGGACGTACGATTGCTGCCCTAGGTATTGCAGCGCACGAAATAGGTCATGCCATTCAAGATGGTCAAGGGTATGGGGCATTAAAAGCTTAGAAATGCAGTTATACCAGTCACCAATTTTGGCAGTATGCTTTATTTTCCTCTCCTTTTGTTGGGGATGGTGATGAGTATACCTTTTTTTAATTAAATGGGGATTATCCTCTTTTCGTTAATTGTATTTTTTTCAGTTAGTAACTTTACCAGTAGAGTTTGATGCAAGTAGGAGAGCTTTGGTAACGCTTGAGACTGATGGTTTCTTAAACCAAGATGAGATGGTTGGTGCAAGAAAAAGTATTGGGTGCAGCAGCACTGACTTATGTTGCAGCAGCAGTTACGGCAATCCTAGAGCTTTTTAAGATTAGTGATACTATTTGGAGGAAGAAATGAGTAAAACCTCAAGAGAAGTCGCTTACGAAGTGCTTTATGAGGTGATAGAGGAAGGAGCTTATGCCAATATCGCATTGGATAAAGCTCTTTTTTTCTTGCACCTTAAATGCATTGGACAAACGCTTTGTGACAGAGCTAGTTTATGGTACGATAAAGTATCTTAGACATTTGGACTATGTGTTGTCTTTTTTTATGTTAAGCGTCCTTTAAAAATAACAGATAAAGCTGCAAAACTGGTTTTAGAAATGAGTGCCTATCAATTGCTTTTTTTATGGATAAAGTACCGGAGCATGCCCTTGTCAATGAGGCAGTGGAATTAATCAAAAGCTTAGGTAAGGAAGAATTAGCCAATTTTATCAACGGTACCTTAAGAAGTTTGGCAAGAAATGAAGTTAGCATTGTTTGGCCAGATAAGAAAAAAATAAGACGAAGTATTTGGCGACTTATTATAGCTTTCCAGAATGGATTATCGATATTTTTTTTATGATGAGAGGCAAGGCAAAAGGGGCAGAAGCGATTTGTAAGTATTTCAATGCACCCAGTAGTCTTTGGATTAGAACAAATACACTAAAAAAACAAGTCGAGATAAGTTGATTGAGGATTTAGCGGAAGCCGGTATAAAGACTATTCCTTCTAAAAAAAGACAGCTGAGGGGCTACTCCTTTGTCAGGGTGTGAACTTGCGTGAGTTGAAAAAGTTTTGTAGAGGGTGAGTTTATCGTACAAGATGAAAGCTCGATGTTAGTGGCTCATGCACTGAATCCTCAAAAAGAGGATGTCATCTTAGACCTTTGTGCGGCACCTGGAGGTAAGACAACTCATATTGCAACCCTTATGGAAAATGGGGGAAAAAATTGTAGCCTGTGATCTTCATCAACATCGTCTTGGCTTAATTCAACAAAATGCCAAAAGACTCGGCGTGACAAACATTACCTTAGAGCAAATGGATGCCAGTGACCTACCTGATTTTTGGCAAGAATCTTTTGATAAGGTACTTGTGGACGCTCCTTGTAGTGGACTTGGTGTCCTCAATAGACGAGCAGATGCAAGAATGAAAAAAACATCGTTATCAAGTCAAAGAACTTGAAGTGTTGCAAGCAAAGATTTTTAGATGAGGCAGCAAAGGTTTTAAAAACCTAAGGGTGTTTTGCTTTATAGCACTTGTACAATGACAAAAGAAGAAAAATGAAAAGCAAGTAGAAGCCTTTTTAAAGAGACATCCAGAGTTCACCTTAGATAGTAACCTACCAAGTTTTTGGCAGAATACTACTGGTGGTGAAAATGGGATGAAGCAATTTTTACCTCACCTTGATGGTGTCGATGGCTTTTTTTATAGCGAGGTTAGTAAAGGCGTGAAGGATTTAAGAGAATATAGCTTAGATGAGCTAAAAAAATGATTTTATCAGACTTAGGTTTGGCAGACTTTCGTGCCAAACAGCTGTTTGAATGGATACACAAAAATATTTTTACTTTAGAAGAAGCACATAATTTAGGTAAAGAGACAATCACCAAGTTGAGACAAGCAGGCTATGATTTGCCTCAAATGAGCTGTTTAAAAGCGCTGATTTCCAAAGATGGACAGACAGAGAAATATTTGTTACAGTTATCGGATGGGGAAACCATAGAATGTGTCCTCATGCATTATGATGGTGATTTTGCAAAAAAACGCTATAGTCTTTGTATTTCCAGTCAAGTGGGCTGTGCTATGGGATGCGAGTTTTTGTGCAACAGGAAAAACAAGGACTCACCAGACAGCTCACTTTGGGCGAGATTTTAGCACAGGTCTATTGGGTCAATCGAAAATTATCCAAAAGTAATGATCGTGTGGGCAATATTGTTTTTTTATGGGCATGGGTGAGCCTTTCCATAACTATGATAATCTCATCAAAAGTATTCATCGCTTAAATGATGAATTAGGGGCCGGTATTAGCCAAAGACGGATGACCGTATCGACTTGTGGTCTTGCACCCTAAGATAAGAGCCTTTGCTGATTTGGAGTTAGAGGTGGGGTTAGCGATTTCCCTACATGAGGTTGATAATCCTTCGAGGTCTGCCTTAATGCCGATTAATCAAACCTACCCGTTGGAAGTCTTGATTCAAGCTTGTCAGTATTATCAAGAAAAGACAAAGAAACGTTTGAGCTTTTGAATATGCCCTTGCAAGCCAGGTGAATGTTTCTAAAGAAAAAAAGCAATGGCTTTATCAAGATATTTACAAAATTTGGATTGTCATATCAATCTTATTCCCATCAATGCAGTAGATGAGCGCTTTCAAAAAAACCAACAAAGAAAGAGATCTATCAGTTTTTACATCTCCTTGAATCTAATGGGCTCAAGGTGAGTATTCGTCAAGAAAAAGGTGGCGATATAGAGGGTGCTTGTGGACAGTTAAAGAGTGCCTATAAAGGTATAAGTAACCATGAAAAATTGAATAAAAAGAAATGAAATGCCGGAAAGTTTTAAAACTTTCCGGCATTTTTATGTAAATGTATAAATCTGATATTGTTGATTTTGAAAGCTCTTTAAAAAAATTTTAATGATATAAAATAATACTACTTATGATATTATGGTTCTTAGGCTTAGGAGGAGGCATGGTAGAAAAATAGCTTGAGTAGTGACGATACTCTAAAAATAAAATATTTTTTTATACACTTGTAATAGGATTGGCGAGTGTGAGTCTTTGTATTATAATATGGTTTAGATTTGTCAGAATAATCTGATATAACTTTACATAACAAATAAGGAGGAGAGCGTGTGTTTAAAAAGGCTATCTTTCATGGTGGTATCCATCCACCTGAAAACAAATTAACGGACAATGCTAAAATAGAGCGTATCGAAGATATTTCCTTAGTGCGCATACCGATGAATATGCACATAGGCGCACCTTGCACGCCTATAGTCAAAAAAAGGAGATAAGGTTGATTTTGGACAGGGTGATAGGGGAGCCTAGTGGTATTGCAGTACCGATTCATGCCAGTGTCAGTGGTACTGTCAAATCAGTAAAAAAAGACGTTATTAGGGTACTGGGGTATTAGTTGATGTGGTGGAAATAGAAAATGACTTTGAAAAATAGACTACATGAGTCTATTAAGCCACCAAAAGTGGAAACAAAGGAAGAGTTTTTAAAAAGCTGTACGTGATAGTGGCATCGTTGGTCTTGGTGGGGCAGGCTTTCCGACGCATGTCAAGCTTTAATCCACCGCCAGATCAAGCACCAGATTTGCTTTTAATCAATGCCATGGAATGTGAGCCTTATATTACTTCTGATGATAGGCAATGCGTTGAACAGCCAAATAACATTATCCGAGGGATAGAGTTAGTTTTACAATATTTAGGCATACCTAAAGCTATCATTGGTATGGAGTCTAATAAACCAAGAGCAAGCCAAGCGATTAAAGAAGCCATCAGCAAGAAAAAAATATGGAGGATAAGATCAGTATTAAGGTCATGCCAACACGTTATCCACAAGGGGCAGAAAAAGACCTTGATACAAGCGCTAACTGGACGTATCGTGCCTGCAGGTGCCTTGCCATCAGCTGTTCATGTTATTGTCATGAATGTCAGTACCTTAAATATGATTGAAACTTATTTTAGAAGCGGTCTACCTTTAACGAGAAAAGTACTTACACTTTCTGGTGATGGCGTCAATAAGCCAGGTAATTATTTTGTGCCAATTGGGACAAGAATTTCTGAATTAGTAGAGAAGGCGGGCGGCTTTAAACACGAACCGAAAAAAATCCTCATGGGTGGTCCAATGATGGGAATCGCTGTGAGTGATATTGACACCTCTATTGTCAAAAATAACAATGCAATTTTGGTGTTTGGTCATGATGTAAGTATCGGAGAAGAGTTAAATTGTATTAATTGTGGGCGCTGCTTAAGGGCTTGTCCAATGAAGCTTATGCCAACTAAATTGGACAAAGCCTCTAGAAAAAAAGACTATGAGCGACTAGATCACTTCTTGGTACAAAACTGTATTGAATGTGGTTGTTGTACTTATGTTTGTCCTTCAAAACGAACCTTAGTTCAAAAATATCCGTATCGGGAAAGGTTATCATCGTGCTGAAGGTATGCGCTTAAAAAGCAGAGCGTGAAGCAAAAGAAAAGAAGGAGGCGGCAAAATGAGTTTAGAAGTTAGTAGCTCCCCTCATATTAGAGATAAGAAAAATACTAGCGGTATTATGCTGGATGTCATCATTGCGTTGATTCCAGCTTTATTGGTGTCTTATACCATTTTTGGTTATAGAGCCCTTTGTTTTTGACTTTTGGTTTCCGTAGCAAGCTGTGTTATTTTTGAACACTTGTCTTGCTTAGTTTTAAAAAAAGAAAAAGTTCTGTAGGTGACTTATCTGCTGTAGTGACCGGTATTTTATTGGCATTCAACGTGCCAGCAAGTTGCCCATATTGGGTTGTTGTCATTGGGGCAGGGATTGCAATTGTTGTTGTTAAGATGTTTTTTTGGTGGCTTAGGTCAAAACTTTGTCAACCCTGCACTTGCAGCACGTATTGTTTTAATGCTTAGTTTTCCAGTAGAAATGACAATCTTTGCTGTTAAAGAGAACTTTGCTGCTGTTAGTGAAGCGACAAACAATGCAGACCTAGTGACCAGTGCGACACCTTTAGCCCTCAACGCTAAAGGCGAAATGAGTTATTCTTATTTAGAATTATTTATGGGGCAACATGCTGGGACTATTGGGGAAGTTTGTGCCTGGGCAATTTTACTCGGTGGAATTTATTTGATTGCACGTAAAATTATTGAAATTTGGATTCCACTTGTGTATATTGGTACAGTTTTTTTGTTTTAACGGAGCTTACCAATCTTATGGGTGTTCAAAATGCAGATCCAGTCTTGGCTGTTTTATCTGAGGGGCTTACTTTTTAGGGGCTTTTTTTATGGCAACGGATTATGCAACTTCGCCAATTACGCTAAAAGGTAAGATTATTTTTGCCTTGGGTTGTGGTATTATTACAGTCTTAATTCGTATTTTTGGAGCAGCTGCTGAAGGGGTATCCTTTGCTATTGTTGTCATGAATATTCTTGTACCACATATTAATCGAATGACTGAAACTGTGCCAGTGGGGGATATGAGAAATGTTAAAAAAATAAAGGTGGTTTAGTACCAACAGTGGTCTTACTTGTCATCTGTAGTCTAACCTCTGCTTTTACTTTCTTGGACAAATATGGCAACAGCTGACACGATAGCGATGAAAGAAGCAGAAAAAAAGATGATCAAGCAAGAAAAAATAATCTTATCAGAAGCAAGTGAATTTGAAGAAGTACCGTTAGAAACATTTTTTTAAAAAGCGCATACTGACTTTAGCGAGGAAAAAACCAAGGCTAATGATATGAGTACGTTGGTTTCTGTTTATAAAAGGCTTAGCAGACGGTAAGGTTGTTGGCTATATTATTCAAGGTAAGTATCGTGGTTATGGTGGCGATGTCCCTGTAATGGTTGGGGTCTTAAAGGATAAGACAGTTTCTAAAGCCTTGGTATTGACCAATGAGGAAACACCAGGTTTAGGAAAAAAAGGTCGAAGATGAAGCCTTTTTAAAACAATTTGAAAAGGCTAGTATAGACAAACCTTTTTGTTATTGGAGATGCTAATGAAGATGAAGTCAAGGTTGATACTGTCAGTGGTGCAACGTATTCTTCACGTGCCGTTCAAAGAACTGTAGATTTGGCAATGAAGATTGCTAAGCAAATAGGGGAGGAGGAACTCTAATGAGTGAAGCGAACAAAAAAAGCAAGTATCTTATAGTACAGTATTTTTTTAGAGGAATTTTTAAAGGATAACCCAGTACTTGCTTTTACTTTTTAGGTACTTGTCCCGTATTGGCAGTTACAACTTCTGCTTTTAATGGTATAGGTATGGGTATTGCAACACTATTTGTTTTAGTTTGTTCAAATATTGTTGTTTCTCTTATTCGTAATTTAATCTCTGATAAGGTCAGAATACCTGTGTTTATTACAGTTATTGCCGGTTTTGTTACGATTGTTCAGCTTTTGATCAAAGCGTATGTGCCAGTGCTTGATGAGTCATTGGGGATTTTTTTATTCCGCTCATTACAGTAAACTGTATTATTTTAGGTCGTGCAGAGGCTTTTTGCAAGTAAAAACAGAGTCTTGCCATCTATCGTAGATGGCTTTGGTATGGGAATAGGCTTTACACTAGCTTTGTTCTTTATGGGTGCGATTCGAGAAATTTTTGGTAATGGTTCTTTCTTCGGTTATGCCATACCGTACTTATCTGAACATCCTATTTTGATTTTTATTTTGCCACCAGGAGGTTTCTTTGTCTTTGGTATTCTCATCGCTTGTTCTACCTTATTGATTAAGCACGGCGAAAGAAAAGAGAGAGATAAAAAGGCTATTGTTTTAGACGATACCTCAGGTTGTACAGGTTGTTCTGGTCATGGTTGTGGCATGGGTGAGTTTCGTCAACAAATGCATTTGCCACAAGAAAAGACCTCAGGTGAGGAGGGCAAATCATGCAGGATTTAATGGTAATTTTCTTTAATAGTATATTTGTAAACAATATTGTTTTGGCGCAATTTTTTTAGGTATTTGTTCATTTTTAGGGGTATCACGTAATTTAAAAAACAGCAATGGGGATGAGTCAGGCTGTTATCTTTGTACTCGTAGCAGCTTCAGCAATTACTTTTTCCTATTCAATACTACATTTTAAATCCTAATAATATGGGCTATATGCAGACTTTTGATTTTTTTATTTTAGTCATTGCTGCTTTAGTACAAATTATTGAAGCTATCTTAAAAAAGAGTATGAAGGGGCTATATAAAGCGCTTGGTATTTATCTCCCTTTGATCACAACCAACTGTGCTATTTTTGGGGGTAGCCATTAATAATATTAAATATGAATACGACTTCATTCAATCAATGGTAAATAGTTTAGGTACTGGTCTTGGTTACATGCTTGCAATGTATTTATTTTCAGGCGTAAGAGGTTATTTGGATGATTGTGATATTCCTGACAACCTAAAAAGGCTTACCAATTACCTTAGTATCAGCAGCATTGGTGTCAGTGTCATTTTTTGGATTTAAAGGCATTGCAGAAGGCTTGTTCTTATAAAGGGAGGTTGAAGGGCGATGTTATTTGAAAGCATTGGCTTTCCAGTCGCTATTATGGCGATTATTGCAGGTATATTAGGGTTAGTAATTACCTTGATTTTTAAGCTTTTTGAAACAAAGGTAGATGAACGTGTACAGGAAGTGACTGAAGCACTTCCAGGTGCCAATTGTGGGGCTTGTGGTTTTTCTGGCTGTGCCGGTTATGCTGAAGCCTTATGTGATGGTAGCGAAACAGATACTGCACGTTGTAGTGTAGGTGGAAGTGATACAGCAACAGAGATAGCGGACATCTTAGGTGTAGAAGCTGGAAGTTTTGAGAAAAAGGTAGCTCAAGTCTTGTGTCAAGGGACCCCTACCCATACAAAACCTCGTTACAAATACACCGGGACACCAACTTGTGCGGCGGCTAATATTGTACAACAAGGGCCTGGTAGCTGTATTTATGGTTGCTTAGGTTTTGGAGACTGTAAGACAGCTTGTCAGTATGAGGCAATTGAAATCATCGATGGTGTCGCTAGAATTAATAAGGATAGATGTGTCGCTTGTAATCAGTGTGTGCTTGCTTGTCCGAAGAAAATTATTGAGATGATACCTTTTAAGGAAACAGCTTATCAGGTGCGTTGTTCTAATCCGTTGTCTGGTGCTTTTGTACGACCAACCTGTTCGATTGGTTGTATCGGATGCCAGCGTTGTTTGAAGGCATGTCAATATGAGGCGATTTCTATGAAAGGTGATTTGGCTTATATTGATCAGAAGAAATGTGTTTCTTGTGGTGAATGTATCAAGGTATGTCCAACCAAATCAATTACTTATGGGTTAGAAATGAGTTCTTAAAAAGAGCGTGTGTCAATTAATAATTGACACACGCTCTTTTTGTAACTATAGTTACAGACGATGGAGAATAAATTGATTAATCTTAGCTGAGAAAGAAGGGATAATAAATGAGTTTATTTTTAGCACCGATTCACAAGATGATGTACCATAAAATTCACTTTTTGGATGATTTCGCTTCAAGCTTTGCAACTGAGACACTTAAACAGAAAAGTCAATTCTGTTTATGCAGAAGTTGAGCGTGGTGAATTAGCAGAAGTGATAGACCACAATAATATCCACGGTTGGTTGAATGAACAAGTGGTTTTAACAGAAAAAAAGATTTGCCTTTTATTATAGAAAAATTTACTATCAAGTGGAGAAACTTTGGAAGGTTTATGTCAAAAGGCGAGTACCTTAGGCAAAGCGCAAGGTTTTAAAGGTAATGCGAAAGAAGCTTTTATGGCGTTAAACGGATTATTTTTAGATGGTATGCCTTGTGACCGTGTACTTGATCCCATTGAAGTATCAGAAGAAAAAGATGGTATGGCAAATTACAGAAGATGTCCATGGTAACTATTGGCAAGATGGGAGTGTCTATTACAAATTGCGAGATGCATGGACAGAGGGTTTTCTAGAGGAAAGCGCTTGTCAGTACACCCATCAAGGTAATAAGGTAACAATAGAACATTTAGGATAAGGGCTTGATTGGGAGAAAGGTCAATGGACAAATACACTTTATTATCTTCTCCATCAATAGCTTTAAAAAATGAGAGTATTGTACCAAAACTTAAATAATTTTTTTGAGCCTTTTTACCTTCTACGAAGAAAAAAAGGCTAGAAACTGATGAGAAAAAAATTTTTTTGGCGATGTTAGGTCAATTTGAAAAAGGCCTACGCTATTTGGCAAGCACATCTTATTTTTTTCTAAAGAAGAAATAGAAGTCTATGTCATCTTTTTAGCAAAAAAATTTATGAAAAACTTAGATTTTGAGCTTTCGTCTATTTATAAAAATAATGATGTGTCTTTTTATTGATATGGGAGAAAAAAAGAAAAGGCCTATGCTGCTTATGAAAAAGTGGTATCATCAAAGTTTTATGGAAAATGATGGTAAAATCAGTGGAGCAAGTAAATTTTTGGATAGGCAGTATTTGGCGCGTTTTTGCTTTCATAGGTGATAGGGATAGAGCATTGTATTATCTTGGTAGCATGAGTAGTATTTTGAAACATGTAAGAAAAATCCCATAGAGATAATGCCCTATCTTTCTTTAGCCAATTATCTAGGCGAGCTAAGGTTAAAGTTAGCATTAATAAGGCAAAGTCCTATCAATCAGCTGACTAAGCGTAGTACATTAATGCAATTTTGGTATGGTGTTAGTTTTAAACCCTATACCTATCGATATACCAAACAGCTTAACGATATTGCACAAGCTTTAGATAGACGCAATCAAAAACACCTATTATCAAGCCTATCTTGTCAAAGGCATTTCATGATTTTAATATTGAATATAAAAAAATAGACACCTTATCTGATTAATAAGGTGTCTATTTTTTTAAGCATTGTGTTTTTCACTAAAGCCATAATGTACAAGTAGACTGAAAAATCATCGCACCAAAGGCATTTCCAAGGGTGACAATGAGGATATTAGCAATTACACTATTTAAGGTTATTTCGTTTGAGAAGAAGAGGGCGATTGGTAATATAAACATATTGGCAATACTGTGTTCAAAAGCCGGCAAAGACAAAGGTAAAAAAACACAAAAAAATACTTGGAAAAAAATTTACCTACAATATCTTGAGCTGTTGTGGCGAGCCAAATACCTAAACAGACGAGAAAAATTACAGCCAATAGCTCTAAAAAGAGCATATTTAACGATGCAGTAGTTTTCATTAGCCCTACAGATTCAAAAAGAAGCAATACCAGTATCACCTAAATTGCCGAGTGAAATTACAAATATAGCAAAGAGGAGGGCACCGATAAGGTTTAAGAAAAAAATACCAAACACCAATTTTTTTGAGTAGGGTGATTAATTTCACTCTCTTTCAAAAATAGGGGACAAAAAAAGTAAAAAAATTACCAGTTAAAAGATCACCACCACCAATGATAATGGAGCTTAAACCGACAGCAAAAATGAGCGAACCGATGACCTTTGCCAGACCAAGATTTAATGGCGAGATTAAACCAAGGGCAAGGATATAGGTAAAGGCACCTATACTGATTAAAAATACCAGCAAAGATACCAAGTGCAATTTTTTTGTGTCAAACTCTGATCGATTTTTAGGATATTTTGTTTTACAATAGGATAAGTTTCTTTTGGTGTATAAAACGACAAGCCAAATTCCCCTCTATATCAATACTGAGCTTAAGTGTAATACGAATACCTGTTTTTTTAAAAAGAGGTAGGGACATAATAATATTTTATTGTAGGGTAGAGAATTTAGAGATGTTCTAAAATTTGATTGTTTAATAGGGATTTAGGCACAATAAAAATCATGAAACCTAGGGTATAATAGAAGTATAAAAGTTTTTAGGAAGGGGTTTATTGTGGAAGATATGAGAAGAGTTGAAATGTTGGCGTTGTTGTATGCGATAGAAGCTTTATTAGAAACTGGCAATAAAGCAAAAGCTCAAGAAATTATTAAGAAGGTAATTAAAGAAGCAGAGGCAGCCAATAAAGGTTCAGCAGAGTAAAACCAATAGAAAAAAAGCCGTAGACCATGTAGTGGGCTACGGCTTTTAGTTCAAAACAGGACGAAATGCTGTTGTCTAAGGATATAATCTTTAAAAATGATAGTTTACTTGTACTATAATGGAAAAACACGAAGAGTAGATAGACAGGAAGAGTCGTCTAACAGTATCAAAAAAATGATGCTAGCTTTAAACTTGCCATGAAAAAGGTTATAAGACTATTGGTTACGCAGCCTGATAGGGATCGAACCTACGCACTTGCCTCCGGAGGGCAACGCTCTATCCACTGAGCTACAGGCGCACGCTCGTTAAACATAGCATGGAAAGATTTAGCTGTCAATTGATAAAGGGGATTTTTACTGATGAAAAGCTTCCTATATGCTAACCAAGATAAAAAAAGTATCAAGCATTCAATCAGAAATTGATTCCGAATATTCCGCCGGAGCGAATTTTTGGGAGGGTACGGATACCAATTTTAAGAAAAAAAGCTAAAGAAATGTTTAAAGAGGAGACTTATCAGAGTTTTTTTAGAAAGTTTACCTCATCACTACTTTGAAGAAAAATCAAATTCACGCACTCTTATTAAACGAACAAAAAAATCTGCTTTTAACCATTGACTATCTTGTGGAGTTTTTACCTTATGTAGATAATTGGGCAACGAGTGATATCCTTTCCATTAAAGCCTATGCCAGTCATAAAGAAGAAATCCTGCCTCTAATTATGACAAGATACTTGCGTAGTGGACACACGTATACCAAGCGATTTGGCATTTTGTTGCTTTTTGAGCAATTATCTTGGCGATAACTTTAAAATTGAATATTTGAATATGGTGGCAGAGACTGGGGGCGAAGACTATTATCTTAAAAATGGCAAAGGCATGGTATTTTGCAGAGGCTTTGGCAAAACATTATGAAGACACAACAAGATATTTAAGTCAAGGAACCCTTGATGTATGGACGCATAATAAGGCAATACAAAAAAAGCCAGGGAAAGTAGAAAAACTAGGCGATGGAGAAAAGGTATTTTTAAGCACATTAAGACGGAAAAAAATAAGAAAAAAATACAAAAATGAAAAAAAGTTTTTTTAGAAAGGAGTTGACAATAAGAGGAATAGATGATAATATGACTAAGCTGTCTTGAGACAGCTCTTTGAAAAATTGAACAGCAAGAAAAGAAAACGTCAGAATTAAACGTAGGGTAGTAATACTCGTACAAAAAGAAAAAAAGTGAATGAGCAAACAAACTCGAAAGAGAAGAATATTTTTGGAGAGTTTGATCCTGGCTCAGGACAAACGCTGGCGGCATGCCTAACACATGCAAGTCGAACGGACAGAACAGGGAAGCTTTTCGGAGTGGAACTGGAAAGTTAGTGGCGGATGGGTGAGTAACGCGTGGACAACCTACCTTGTAAAGGGAATAACCTCGAGAAATCGAAGCTAATACCCCATAATAACCTTGCTTCGCATGAAGTAAGGAGGAAAGGCGGCCTTAGCGCTGTCGATACAAGATGGGTCCGCGTCTGATTAGCTAGTTGGTGAGGTAAAGGCTCACCAAGGCGACGATCAGTAGCCGGCCTGAGAGGGTGAACGGCCACATTGGGACTGAGACACGGCCCAAACTCCTACGGGAGGCAGCAGTGGGGAATCTTCCGCAATGGGCGAAAGCCTGACGGAGCAATGCCGCGTGAGTGAAGAAGGCCTTCGGGTTGTAAAACTCTGTCCTTATCGAAGAGAGAGTGTTGTAGTAACTGACAATACTAGGACGGTAGATGAGGAGGAAGCCCCGGCTAACTATGTGCCAGCAGCCGCGGTAAAAACATAGGGGGCAAGCGTTGTCCGGAATCACTGGGCGTAAAGGGCGCGCAGGCGGTAAATTAAGTCAGGTGTGAAAGTTCGGGGCTCAACCCCGTGATTGCACCTGATACTGATAAACTAGAGTGTTGAGAGGTAAGTGGAATTCCTAGTGTAGCGGTGGAATGCGTAGATATTAGGAGGAACACCAGTGGCGAAGGCGACTTACTGGCCAATAACTGACGCTGAGGCGCGAAAGCGTGGGGAGCAAACAGGATTAGATACCCTGGTAGTCCACGCCGTAAACGATGAGTACTAGGTGTCGGTTGTTTCGAAACAATCGGTGCCGGAGTAAACACAATAAGTACTCCGCCTGGGGAGTACGGTCGCAAGACTGAAACTCAAAGGAATTGACGGGGGCCCGCACAAGCGGTGGAGCATGTGGTTTAATTCGACGCAACGCGAAGAACCTTACCAAGACTTGACATCCTCTTGATTGGATATGTAATGTATCCTTTTCTTCGGAACAAGAGAGACAGGTGGTGCATGGTTGTCGTCAGCTCGTGTCGTGAGATGTTGGGTTAAGTCCCGCAACGAGCGCAACCCTTGTTGTTAGTTGCCATCATTAAGTTGGGCACTCTAACAAGACTGCCGGTGACAAACCGGAGGAAGGTGGGGATGACGTCAAATCATCATGCCCCTTATGTCTTGGGCTACACACGTGCTACAATGGTCGGTACAGAGGGCAGCAAGAGAGTGATCTTGAGCGAATCTCAAAAAGCCGATCCCAGTTCGGATTGTAGGCTGCAACTCGCCTACATGAAGTCGGAATCGCTAGTAATCGCAGGTCAGCATACTGCGGTGAATACGTTCCCGGGCCTTGTACACACCGCCCGTCACACCACGAAAGTTGGTAACACCCGAAGTCGGTGATCTAACCTGCAAAGGAGGAAGCCGCCCACGGTGGGATCGATGATTGGGGTGAAGTCGTAACAAGGTAGCCGTATCGGAAGGTGCGGCTGGATCACCTCCTTTCTAAGGATTATATAGACTGACTTCTTATCTTGCTGTTTAATTTTGAGAGAAATCTCACGTTTAGGCCTATAGCTCAGCTGAGTTAGAGCGCACGCCTGATAAGCGTGAGGTCGATGGTTCAAGTCCATTTAGGGCTCTACTAAGCACTTACCAATGGTAAGTGTTTTTTTGTTTATTTTTTTAAATTAAAACTTACCTTAGTCTTGACAAAAAAATAAGAGATTGATTAGACTAGACTTACAATAACATAAGATCTTCAGGGCAGGGGGAAGTTCTCACCGGTGGTATAGCCCACGAGCCGTAAGGCATGATTCGGTGTGATTCCGAAGCCGACAGTATAGTCTGGATGAAAGAAGATAAATACTTGCTGTAGTTTTTATTTGCTCTGGTACATGTGACCAGAGCTTTTTTTGATACATGAGAAATGAATAGATGCTCTGAATGCTTAGGTCATTCAGAGCTTTTTTTATTGGAGGTACAAGATGAGTGATGAACTTTATATGAAGCTAGCATTAGACCTAGCGAAAAAAAGGCGTAGGGAGGGTCGCTCCCAATCCCCTTGTGGGTGCAGTCGTTGTTAAAAAAATGGAAGAATTATTGGACAAGGTTGGCATGAAGCTTATGGCAAGGCTCATGCTGAGCGTAATGCCTTAGAACACTGCATAGAAGATCCAAAAGGCGCTACCCTTTATGTCACTTTAGAGCCGTGCTGTCATTTTGGCAAACAGCCTCCTTGTACGGATTTAATTATAGAGTCTAAGATAGATACTGTTGTTATAGGGAGTAAAGATCCTAATCCGTTAGTAGCAGGTAAAGGTATAGCAATTTTGCGTCAAGCTGGTATTAAGGTCAAGGAGAATCTACTGAAAGAAGCTTGTGATCAGCTAAATGAAATATTTTTTTATTACATTCAAAAAAATCGTCCTTTTGTGCTCATGAAATATGCCATGACTATGGATGGTAAAATTGCAACCCATACAGGAGCATCTAAGTGGATTACAGGAGAGGTGGCACGTCATGAGGTACATGAGACAAGACATCAGTATCAGGCAATTATGGTAGGTGTTGATACTGTTATCAAGGATAATCCTAGCTTGACGTGTCGTTTACCAGGGGGTAGCGATCCTATTCGTATTATCTGTGATAGTCATTTACGTTCTCCTTTAGATAGCAATGTGATAAAGACTGCTCAAGAAGTGCCGACATGGCTGGCAACAACAAGCCAACATCAAAAGAGAAAAAGCCTTGTACGAAAAATTTAGGCTGTCAAATAATTTGTACAAAAGAAAAAGATGGGCAGGTTGATTTAGTGGATTTAATGATGTCTTTAGGTCAAAAGGGTGTGGCTAGCATTCTTTTAGAAGGGGGAGCACCTTAAATTGGTCAATGCTAAAGGCAGGCTTAGTAGGGAAATTGCACACCCTATATTGCGCCTAAGATTTTTTTGGTGGTGTAGGTGCCAAAGGTCCTATTGGTGGAGAAGGTGTTGGCTTACCAAGTGAGGCAATACAGTTAAAAAAATACAAAAGCTTATCCAATTAGAGAAAGATTTTTTTGATAGAAAGTGAGGTGGACTCTCCGTGTTTACGGGATTAATTGAAGAAATGGGTACTGTAAAGTCTATTAGCAAAGGGAGGCATTCAGCAAGGGTGAATATCGCTGCCAGTAAAGTGTTGGAAGGAACAAAAATAGGTGATAGTATTGCTGTTAATGGGATTTGTTTAACAGTAAATGCGCTAGAGAAGAATGGGTTTAGTGCAGATGTCATGCATGAAACCTTAAATCGCTCTACCTTGGGCAAACTTACTATAGGTAAACTGGTCAATTTAGAACGAGCCATGCCGGCTGATGGACGTTTTTGGTGGACATATTGTTACAGGTCATATAGATGGCGTTGGCAAGATTGTATTAGTGAAAAAAAGATGATATTGCCATTTGGTATACGATTGAGCTTGGAGAGAACCTAATACAAGAAATTGTAGAAAAAAAGGTTCGGTGACGATAGATGGCATTAGTCTTACAGTTGGTTGGGTAGAAAAAAATAAATTTGCGATTTCAGCAATTCCCCATACGGTAGCCAACACGACTTTACAGGATCGCAAGGTTGGTGATGGGGTTAATATTGAGACAGATATTCTTGGAAAATACATCAAGAGAATATTGCACACAGAAAAGCAACCTCAAAAAGAGGGTATTACTTTAGATTTTTTTGACCAAATATGGATTTTAGGAGGAAATAAGATGACCACATTTAATACTATAGAAGAAGCCTTGGAAGATTTACGCCAAGGAAAAAAATTATTTTAGTTGTTGATAGCCCAGATAGGGAAAAATGAAGGTGACTTTATTTGTGCTGCAGAGTTTGCAACCTTAGAAAACATTAACTTCATGGCAACGCATGCTAAGGGTCTCATTTGCATGCCAATGGCTGAAGACTATGTAGAAAAGTTAAGAATTCCTCAGATGGTCACCCATAATACAGATAATCATGAGACAGCATTTACAGTGTCTATTGATCATATTTCAACCACAACAGGGATATCTGCAAAAGAACGTTCTATCACAGCTTTGTCCTGTGTGGATGATGAGGCAAAGGCTGAAGATTTTCGCCGCCCTGGGCATATGTTTCCTTTGCTTGCCAAAAAAGAATGGTGTTTTAGAGCGTGAGGGGCATACAGAAGCTACTGTTGATTTATGTCGCTTAGCAGGACTGAAACCCTGTGGACTGTGTTGTGAAATTATGCGAGACGATGGCATGATGATGCGTACCGAGGAACTAAAAAGTTTTAGCCGAACAGTTTCAGTTAAAGATTATTACCATTGAGGATTTAAAAAAACCTTTAGAAAAATGTCATGACCATCTAGTCGAAAAGAGTGACTAAGGTCAAGATGCCAACAAAGTATGGTGATTTTTATTGCCTATGGTTACATTAATAAATTAAATGGAGAACATCATGTTGCCCTTGTAAAAGGGGATTTGACTGATGGGGAAAAATGTTCTTTGTCGAGTGCATTCAGAATGCTTGACAGGTGATACCTTTGGTTCCCTACGTTGTGATTGTGGGGATCAATTTGCTCAAGCGATGAGACAGATTGAGGAAGAAGGCAGAGGTGTCTTGCTCTATATGCGTCAAGAGGGCAGAGGGATAGGGCTGATTAATAAATTTCGTGCCTATGAATTACAAGAGGAAGGGATGGATACTTTAGAGGCTAATTTGGCACTAGGGTTTTCTGGAGATATGAGAGAATATTATATTGGTGCTCAAATTTTTGCGTGATTTAGGGATTAAGAGTTTGAGACTTTTAACCAACAATCCTGATAAAGTTTATCAGTTGAATGAATTTGGCTTAAGTATTGTTTCAAGAGAACCGCTTCAAATACATGCTAATGCACATGATGAATTTTATTTAAAAAAACGAAACAAGAACGTATGGGACACTTATTAGAATTTTAAAAAGGAGAAGAGAAAATGAAAATTTATGAAGGTAATTTGGTACCAAAGTCAGTAAAAATTGCAATTATTGTGACGAGATTTAATGAATTTATCACATCAAAACTTTTAGCTGGAGCCATGGATGCTTTAAAACGCCATGAAGTTTCAGAGGAAGCCATTGAAATAGTTTGGGTACCAGGCGCTTTTGAAATTCCTCTTATCGCTTCAAAAATTGGCAGCAAGTAAAAAAATATGATGCCATTATTTGCTTAGGTGCAGTTATTCGTGGGGCAACAACACATTATGACTATGTCTGCAGTGAAGTTTCTAAAGGAATTGCCAGCGTTTCTTTAGCGACAGGTGTACCAGTGATGTTTGGTATTTTAACTACAGAAAATATTGAACAAGCGATTGAACGAGCAGGTACCAAGGCAGGCAATAAGGGTTATGATTGCGCAATTGGCGCCATTGAAATGATTAATTTGGTCAAACAAATTGAAGAGAGTAAAATAGCGTGGATAGGGGCTTTAGCGCCCTTATCCACGCTATTTTTTTATCATAAGCACTAAAAAAATAAAAAAACATTCAAAAAAATAGTTGACAGGTGAGAGTAAAGATGATAGTATGACTAAGCTGTCTTTTTAGAGACAGTATCTTTGAAAAACGACACAGTAACAAACAGTAAGTATTGCGGATGAGCGTAATACTTACAGAGGTCATATCTGAAATAAAGCAGAAAGTAACCGAGAGAGATTAAGAAAGCAAGGGCATACGGTGGATGCCTAGGGCGCTAAGAGCCGAAGAAGGACGCGGTAAGCTGCGAAAAAGCTACGAGGAGTCGCAAGCAGACAGAGAATCGTAGATATCCGAATGGGAAAAACCCTGCTGGAGTAATATCCAGTAATCCCATGCTGAAACAAATAGGGCATGCGGAAGGCAACCCGGAGAACTGAAACATCTAAGTACCCGGAGGAAAAGAAAGAAAACTCGATTCCCCAGTAGCGGCGAGCGAAAAGGAAAAGCCCAAACCGGAAATATCCGGGGTTAGGGACATTCAAAAAAAGTATCAGAGCCCAGTCGAATGGTGTGGGAAAAATCAGCCAAAAGAAGGTGAGAGCCCTGTAGACGAAAGGTAAAGATATGGGAATGAATCCAGAGTAGCACGGAGCACGAGGAATTCCGTGTGAAGGAGCGGGGACCACCCCGTAAGGCTAAATACTCCTTAGCGACCGATAGAGAACAAGTACCGTGAGGGAAAGGTGAAAAGCACCTCGGAAGAGGAGTGAAAGAGAACCTGAAACCGTATGCTTACAATCAGTCACAGCCCTTAGGGGTAGTGGCGTACTTTTTGTAGAACGGACCAGCGAGTTACATATACTAGCAAGGTTAAGAAATACGGAGCCAAAGCGAAAGCGAGTCTGAAAAAGGGCGATAAGTTAGTGTGTGTAGACCCGAAACCAGGTGATCTACCCATGAGCAGGTTGAAGCGTTAGTAAAATAACGTGGAGGACCGAACCAGGACACGTTGAAAAAGTGTTTGGATGACTTGTGGGTAGGGGGTGAAATTCCAATCGAACCTGGAGATAGCTGGTTCTCCTCGAAATAGCTTTTTAGGGCTAGCCTCGAAGAGAGATATATGGAGGTAGAGCACTGAATGGGTGCGGGGGCTTCACCGCCTACCAAATCTTATCAAACTCCGAATGCCATATATCATAATCGGGAGTCAGACTATGGGGATAAGCTTCATAGTCAAAAGGGAAAGAGCCCAGACCGCCGTCTAAGGTCCCCAAGTGATTGTTAAGTGGAAAAGGATGTGAAACCGCAGAGACAACCAGGATGTTGGCTTAGAAGCAGCCATCATTATAAAGAGTGCGTAATAGCTCACTGGTCCAGGGGTTTTGCGCCGAAAATGTAACAGGGGCTCAAACAATACACCGAAGACGCGGAATGACGAATGTCATTGGTAGAGGAGCGATCCATAGAGGGAGAAGCTAACGTGAAAACGAAGGTGGACAATATGGAAGAGAGAATGCTGGTATAAGTACACGATAAAAGAGGTGAGAATCCTCTTCGCCGAAAATCTAAGGATTCCTGGGGAAGGCTCGTCCGCCCAGGGTAAGTCGGGACCTAAGGCAAGGCCGAAAGGCGTAGTCGATGGAAAACAGGTAGAAATTCCTGTACCACCGAAAGCCGTTAAGAGAGAAGCAATGACGCAGAAGGATAGAGCGAGCGCCCAGTTGGTGAGGGCGTTTAAGTAAGTAGGGAGAAACGTAGGGAAGTCCGCGTTTCATAAATCCTGAGATACGAATACGAGTGAAAAAGTAACGAAGTCCTCGATTCCCCGCTGCCAAGAAAAGTTGCTATCAAGGGCTAGAGGTGCCCGTACCGCAAACCGACACAGGTAGATAGGTAGAGAATACTAAGGCGCGCGAGATAACTCTTGTTAAGGAACTCGGCAAAATAAACCCGTAACTTCGGGAGAAGGGTTGCTCTCCATTGTGAGTACGCACAGTACAGAGCAAAGGAGAGTCGCAGAGAAAAGGTCCAGGCGACTGTTTAGCAAAAAAACACAGGTCTTTGCAAAATCGAAAGATGAAGTATAAAGGCTGACGCCTGCCCGGTGCTGGAAGGTTAAGGGAAGAGTGCAAGCTTTGAACCGAAGCCCCAGTAAACGGCGGCCGTAACTATAACGGTCCTAAGGTAGCGAAATTCCTTGTCGGGTAAGTTCCGACCCGCACGAAAGGCGAAACGATCTGGACGCTGTCTCAACAAGGGACTCGGTGAAATTGAAATACCGGTAAAGATGCCGGTTACCTGCGATAGGACAGAAAGACCCCATGGAGCTTTACTGTAGCTTGATATTGGGTTTCGGACATTTATGTACAGGATAGGTGGGAGACAGAGAGACGTGTTCGCCAGAATGCGAGGAGTCACTGGTGGGATACCACCCTTAAATGTTTGGAATTCTAACGAGGCGTGTTACCCACGTTTTGGACAGTGTCAGGTGGGCAGTTTGACTGGGGCGGTCGCCTCCCAAAAAGGTAACGGAGGCGCTCAAAGGTTCCCCTCAGAACGGATGGAAATCGTTCGAAGAGTGTAAAGGCAAAAGGGAGCTTGACTGCGAGAGCAACAACTCGAGCAGGTAGGAAACTAGGACTTAGTGATCCGGCGGTTGCGAGTGGAAGTGCCGTCGCTCAACGGATAAAAGCTACCCTGGGGATAACAGGCTTATCTCCCCAAGAGTTCACATCGACGGGGAGGTTTGGCACCTCGATGTCGGCTCATCGCATCCTGGGGCTGAAGTAGGTCCCAAGGGTTGGGCTGTTCGCCCATTAAAGCGGTACGCGAGCTGGGTTCAGAACGTCGTGAGACAGTTCGGTCCCTATCCATCGCAGGCGGAGGAAATTTGAAGGGAGCTGACCCTAGTACGAGAGGACCGGGTTGGACATACCGCTGGTGAACCAGTTGTCTTGCCAAAGGCATAGCTGGGTAGCTAAGTATGGAAAAAGATAAACGCTGAAAGCATCTAAGCGTGAAGCGAACCTTAAGATGAGATTTCCTAGCGAAAGCTAATAAGACAGCAGAGAGAATAACTGCTTGATAGGTCAGGAGTGTAAGTGTAGTGATACATTGAGCGGACTGATACTAATAAGTCGAAGACTTAATCGAAAAAGAAGTTTGTTACTGTGGCGTTTTGAGAGATGAGAGCATTCTCTCAGATCCGGTGATAATAGCGAAGGGGATACACCTGTACCCATACCGAACACAGAAGTTAAGCCCTTCAGCGCTGATGATACTTGGTATTCTTTTCCTGGGAAAGTAGGTCATTGCCGGAATACATAGAGTCATCCCTTTGGGGATGACTTTTTTTATACCCTAAAGATGCATAGACTCCCCTTGGGCTATTAATCTACGCTCTTTTTGGTAAAAAGATAGTATAACTATTATAATAAAGAACACTGGAGGAAAGATATGGCAACCAATAAGCGAATTAATGATATATGTAAGAAGTGGTTAGAGGTTTTCAAAAAAAGATGGCGTTATGCTTTATGAGCTAGAAGATAAGGATTTTGGTAATGATTTTTATGCTCAGGAATTTGATGCCGATAAGGTACAAGTTTTTTTGAAGAACGCTATCCAGGTGCGTTTCACGATTTAGAAGAGTTTAAGAAGGTTGTAGGAGAAATTGACGATATTTCTTTCTTAGGCGATGCCATTTATTCTAAATGGCGTTATGTGACACATTGGGAAACAGAAACTAACTTGTTGACAGAAAAATCATGATTGGTTAGTCTTAGCACTTTCCCAACTTGAAAATTTGACTAGAGAGTAGTAGAGTAAAAATAGCGTATCGCATGAAATGTGATACGCTATTTTACTTGAATATAGGATTAAAATTTGAACATAAAAAAGGAGGAGAAAAAGTGAGCGAAAAATTTGAGCCATGATTTAAGTGTGGCTTTTTCATACCTTGGGCTGTAAGGTCAATCATCATGATAGCGATGTGATGAAGGGCTTATTTAAAGCAGCAGGTTATCGTATTGTTGACTTTTCTGAGGTAGCTGATATTTATGTCATCAATACTTGTACAGTAACACATTTAAGTGATAGAAAAATCAAGGCAAATGATTAGGGTGCTGCTAGCCAAAAATAATTTGGCTATTATTGCTGTTTGTGGCTGTTATGTTCAGGCTTCTCCTGAAGAAGTAAGAGCGATTGAAGATGTTGATTTGCTTTTTGGGAACAAATGAGCGCCATAAAATTGTGGAAGCGGTAGAGCAATTTATGATTGATGGCAAAAAGAGCTACCTACCATCAAAAGAGGTGTTTAATACCTTTGAACCAATAGAAGAAACACGAGTGAGCGATATGACAAGGGCCTATTTAAAAAGTCCAAGAAGGTTGTGAACAATTTTTGCACTTATTGTATTATTCCTTATGCACGTGGTCCCTTGCGCTCAAGAAGGTCTGTTGATGTCATTGAAGCGATACGAAAGCTAGAAAAACAGGGTTATCGTGAGGTAATATTGACGGGTATTCATTTAGGTGCTTATGGCCATGGCGAACATGATGAACCCCAAGTTTTATCAGAATTGTGCAGAATGATTTTAAATCAAACGGGTATAGAGAGAATTCGCCTAAGTTCTATTGAGCCAACTGAAATATCTGATGAATTGATTGATTTGATTGAAAATCACGAAAGGATGGCAAAGCATTTGCATATTCCTCTGCAGTCTGGATCAGATAAGATTTTAAAGGATATGAACCGTCCATATACCAAGCAAGATTACCGTCATATTGTTCGTAAAGTTAGAACAAGGATACCTGATATTGCGATTACAACTGATTTAATGGTAGGTTTTTCCAGGGGAGACAGAAGAATATTATCAAGAAAGCTATGATTTTGTGGATGAGATACAGTTCGCTCAGCATGCATATTTTCAAGTATTCACCCTAGAAAGGGTACGCCTGCTGCTACTTACCAAGGGAGTATTTCACCAGAGTTAAAAGATAACTATAGTAAAAAAAGATGCACGAACTTGCTAAGGTACATGAATACGCCTATATGGACAAGTTTATTGGTAAAATTGTAGAAGTCTTAATTGAAGAAAAACAGATTTTGGGGTATACTGGACATACAAGTAACTACCTACGTGTGTACACTAATGACGAGGTTATTCTAGGTCGTTTGACACGTATTTTGATTGAAAAAAAGGGAAAATGAACGATTATTTGGCAGACAAATTTAAGGAGGTCATAAGATGTTAGAGTGTATTTTTTTGTAAGATTATTAGTGGAGAAATCCCTTCAACAATTATTGCTGAAAATGAACATGCTATAGCTTTCAATGATATTGATCCACAAGCACCGGTACATGTTTTTAATCATTCCTAAAAACACATTACAAGCTTTAAATGAGCTTGATATCAGTGAAGATAAAGATGTTTTGGCTGGTATGATTGCGCTAGCACAGGAAATTGCTGAAAAAATTAGGGTGTCAAAGAAGACGGCTATCGTTTAGTCAATAACTGTGGTGAACTCGGTAGCAAGCTGTTGGTCATATTCATTTTCATTTATTAGGTGGCCGACAAAATGACTTGGCCAGCAGGTTAATGTCTTTGAGAAAAAAATGACTTGCCATTTTTTTCTATTTTTTTAGGTATAATATTATGCGTGTTAAAAAGTCCTGACACTAACTGTCAAGGTTAGTAGTGGAGGGAGGGAAATATTTATGTCATCCGAAATCAAGGTTCGTAAGGACGAGTCTTTAGATAGCGCTTTACGTCGTTTCAAAACGTTCTTGCCAAAAAAATCAGGCGTTCTCCAAGAGTGCCGTAAGCGTGCGCATTATGAAAAGCCTAGTGTAAAGCGTAAAAAGAAATCTGAAGCAGCTAAAAAGAACAATCGTAAGAAATCTTTCTAATAAAAAGAGCCCCTTTTGATGGGGGCTTTTTATTGACAAATTTTCTTTTGATAAATATCACTAGCAAAATGATGAAGGACATTTTCAGATAGGATTTTAAGCTCTAGGGGGCTTCTATTGAGTCCGATTAAGGTGACGAAATTGACATTCATTTCTGCCAAGATAAGCGTGCCATCATCTGTTATACCAAGTTTGAGATAACCTGTATCATCAAGGTAAGAAATATCAAAAATAAATGCAAGTATAGTTTAATTTATCTTGAGCTTCTCGTTCCTCAACTTTGACATCATGGAGAAAAAAATATTTTTCTGAGTTCCTGACTATCAGCTTCTTGCATGTGGCGTAAAAAAATCTGGTTTCTTCTTCTTTAGTCATAGTTACCTCCATAAAAAGCTAGGGTAATAATAAAAAAAGGAAAGTGACTTTGAGTTATCTTAAAGTCACTTTCCTGATTATGCCGGAGACCGGAATCGAACCGGTACGAGGGGTTAGCCTCGCAGGATTTTTAAGTCCTGTGCGTCTGCCTGTTCCGCCACTCCGGCAAAAGGCGACACTCAGATTCGAACTGAGGGTAAAGGATTTGCAGTCCTCTGCCTTACCACTTGGCCATGTCGCCGTTTAGAACAGGTATTATATTAGCATAGAAGTGTTAACTTGTCAAACGTTTTTAAGTAAAAATAATTGATTAAGATTGGTAAAATTTTTTTACACTTCAAGTGCGTGGGGCATCAAAGCACAGAAAGGCTATTGACATTATACGCCACAACTACTAAATTTGTAGGGATAGTTTTAAAAATCTGATAATAAGGCTATCTGTTAATCAAGATAGTTGCAAGATATCGTAATGTATGAGGAGGTTACAATGAGTAAAATAGCCGTAATAGTTGATAGTGGCAGTGATTTACCCTAAAAGCATATTGTGACAGAGAAAAATGTTTTTAGAGTACCGTTTCGTATTATCTACAAAGATAGAGAGTATATCGATGGGGTGACGATTACAGCAACAGAAGTGTATCAAAACCTTCATAATGAGATTCCTAAGACATCTTTACCAAGTGGTCAAGATATTTTTAGACGCCATTGATAAGATAAAAAAAGTCTAGGTTATAAGCAGATACTCATCGTTTCAATTTCTAGTCAGTTGAGTGGTACCTATAATATGATGAGTTTGATGGCAAAGAGCATTTCTGATGTTGAGATTTTTTTGTTTTTAGATACCAAAAATATTGGTATCGCAACAGGTCTATTTGCCCTTGATGCGATTAATCGCATTGAGGAAGGGATGGACTTTAAAACCTTAGTAGACTACATGCAGGGACAAATTGAAAATTGCAAGGTCTTCTTTTCAGTAGGCACCTTGGAGTATTTACAAAAAAAGGTGGACGTATAGGCCTAGTCTCTTCCTTATTTGGCTCAGCGCTCAAGATCAAACCCGTTATTACTTGTAATGCAGATGGGATTTATGAAACCTTGTCTAAGGCAAGAGGAAGAAAGCAATCTATCGAAAAAAATGATAGATTTGGCTGAGAAGTTTAAATTAGGGCATCATCATTATCATGTTGCTATCTGCTATGGTTTGAATAATGATGAATATATGATGTTTAAATCAAGACTTAGTGAAAGCGTTTTTAGGTCAAGGGGAAGTTATAGAAGTGGAACTAGGAGCAGCCCTTGGTATTCATTCAGGGCCTGAGCTATTTGGTATGGCGGTCTATATTTTGCCAGAAACTTGATTTCAAGGAGAGGTTTAGAGAATGAAATGTATCATTTATGATGATAATTTAAGTCATGATCAAAAATTTTTGCGTAAGGGTCTTGAGTTAAATCAAGAAATTAAAGCAGAAGGTTTTGAGGGGTCGCAATTTGATTTTTGCCTTTGGTGTGGGTGAAGGACAACTTTTAGCCTTGCACTTAGCAGGTGCCTATTCTGATCATTCCATTTTTAGCCCTTGCTCAAGCAAGAAGAGAGGCAATTGATCAAGCCGCTGATCCCTCTTTAGTAACAGCACTTGTGACAACGCCAAGGATGGATGATTTGTTAGAGCTGGTTTCTTCTCTATCAGACCAAGATAATCTTTTAAATGTGGTGGATCATTTTTCTAAAGAAGATATTTTACTTTCTGGAAAGAAAAGGATTTTTGGATAAAGTCTGTGCCAGTATGCCTGAGATAGGGTGTCGGTTGCTTTTATGAGAATCAAGCCCTCCATATGATTTATGCGAAAGAAGCAATTGCACATTATGCTGAGACCTTAAGAGAGCATGAAATTTTTCCATTAGATTTTCCTGTTATTAATACAAGAAATATGCAGTTAATTGAGCATCATGAACTGGCGCAAGAACTTTTGGATAGCTTAACCTTGCCACAAAACTTTTATGTCCGCTATTCGTTTTGCAAGTATGTTAGGCGTAGATGACTTTACGATTGTTTCAAATAAGACCTTGGATTTAGAAAAAAATTATTTTAAAAAAACGCTACCTCAAGCTAAGATTAACCAAATTGCGTTTATAGAAATTTCTCTGGCAGATATGGAGTTTATTGGATGATGAAGAAGAAAAAAATATTGAACAAAGCGATCTTCTTTTTGCTTGTTGTTGCCTTGAGTTATTATGTCATTTTTACCACCAATTCATTATCAAAGTAGTCTTTTTTTGGGGCTATGCTTTTGTGGTAACTTTTTCTTGCTTTTGGGACTTTTTTTAGGCATATTTGAGAAAAACAAAGAGAAGTGAGTTTTTGGTAAGACGAGCAAGGTTTTATGGTACTATGTGCCTAAAAAGAAGGCTTTTTAAAGGATTTTTTTCTTGCTTAGTGTTTTTTTGCTTTGCTCTTGATGGCTGTGGGTTATGTGAGTTCAGCAGAAGTCTTTCATGCTGGTCGTTATGCCAACTTGATTGAGAAAAAAAGAAGGTAATTTCGAACAAGAGGTTAAAGAAGTCCCTTGGAATAAAAATTTTGACCGTCGATAGAGATACTGCCATACGTCTAGGTAATAGAAAAAAATGGGTGAGGTAGTTGATTTAGTCAGCCAGTTTGTGGTTTCTGAAGACTATGCTCAAGTAAATTATAAGGGTACACCTGTTCGTGTTTCTCCTTTACAGTATGCGAGTGTTATCAAATGGGTAACCAATCATTCTGAGGGATTCCTTACTACATGAAGGTCAATATGATTAATGGTGAGACAGAGCTTGTAAAAAACTAACAGAAGCCATCAAATACTCTAAGAGTGAATATTTTAACCGCTATATTTATCGTCATTTGCGTTTTCAATATCCTTTTAAGATGTTTACTGACTCTGATATGGAAATCGATGAAAATGGGAAACCATTTTTGGGTCACACCAGTTTACGATAAAAAGAATTGGTCTTTTGGTGGGCTAGATGTTCAAGAGGTGATTTTAACAGATGCTTGTACAGGGAAATCAGAACTGTATAAGATTAAAGATGTACCAACTTGGATAGATAGGGCCCATAATACTGATTTAATCATGGAACAGATTAATTGGAACGGAAAATACCAAAATGGCTTTATCAATGCACATGTTGGACAGAAGGGTGTCCTAAAGACGACAGCTGGTTATAATTATCTTGCCCTCGGCGATGATGTTTATGTTTACACAGGGATTACCTCTGTTAGCTCTGATGCCTCTAATATAGGCTTTGTATTGGTTAATATGCGTACAAAAGACTGCGTTTTTTTATAGTGTCCCATCAGCAGAAGAATTTTTCAGCAATGGGTAGTGCCGAGGGTGCAGTACAGGAAAAAAATTATCGAGCAACCTTCCCTCTCTTGTATAACATTAATGGCAGACCAACCTATTTTCTTTCCCTAAAGGATCAGGCGGGGTTGATTAAGATGTATGCCTTTATTGATGCAGAAAAATTATCAACATGTGGTGACTGGCGTAACTGTAAAAAGAAGCTTTTTAAGGCCTTTTAGTACAGATACTGGTAATACAAATATAGATGATAGTACCGATGCTCCAACCGAAGTAATCAATGGTAAAAATTATTGCCAAAGAAACGGTCTTGATAGATGGAGATACTTATTATTACTTTATGCTAGAAGGCGCATCTACGGTATATATTGCACCATACAGTCTAGGCGACTTTGTACCGTTCTTAAAGGCAGGCGATATGGTAGCTTTGACGGTAAGACAATCGGATAGTACAAGTAAGCGTGTGTTAGAATTAGAAAAGAATAATAAGAAACGTATCTAAATAAAAGTTTTTTTATTTAGATACGTTTTTTTATCAAATAATTTACAAAAAGAATAAAAAAATAGAAAATTTAGTGTATAATTAGATTGTGATACCACAAAGGAGGGATTTTATGACTGTTGTCTTATTAACAGGTGCTAGTAGTGGTATAGGCTGGATAACTTCAATTTACTTAGCGTCAAAGGGCTACAGGGTGTATGCCGTGGCGAGAAGGCTTGAGAAATTAGAGTCTTTAAAAACAATATGGGATTAGACCATTGTTTATGGACTTATGTGATGAAAAACACGATGCAGACAGTTATAAAAACCATTGTGCAAGAAGAAGGTAAGATAGATATTCTGATTAATAATGCTGGTTATGGTGTTTATGGTGCCATTGAAGATGTGGATTTAACAGAAGCCAAAAAGACAATTTGAAGTCAATCTTTTTGCCCAAGCTAGACTAACTCAGCTTGTCCTTCCTTATATGAGAGAACAGAGAAAGGGCAAAATTATTAATGTTTCTTCCATTGCTGGAAAGATGACCTTACCGCTAGGGGCATGGTACCATGCGTCTAAACATGCACTTGAAGCATATAGTGATGCCTTGAGGATGGAAGTCAAAGATTTTGGTATAGATGTTATTATTATTGAACCAGGTGCGATAAAAACACCTTGGGGAGTTATTGTGGGGGAAAAATTTACAAGACTTAGCTCAAGATAGTGCCTACCAAGAAATGACAGAAAAGCAAGCGAAGTTCTTATTAAAACATTATACAAAAAAATCCCTTTCTTTTCTACACCCTAAGCGTGTCGCAGAGTGTATTTATCAAGCAGTAGTGGCGAGCAAGCCAAAGACTCGATACTTAGTTGGTTTTGGTTCAAAAACAATAGTCCTAATAAAAAGCATATTGCCAGATAGGGTATTTGATAGTATGGTTAAACGTCTGATGAAATGGTGAGGTAAAAGATGAAGTATAAATATGGTATTTTAGCAATCGTATTAGGTTTTTTTGTATTACTTTTATCGGGATGCTTATTTGATAAGCCAATTGATGATGGGATTGATACGGTGACAGAGGCACTGAGTGGAAGAAATATAGAGGCAATCTATCCACTACTATCAAGTGATAGTCAAAGTATCTATTCTAAAGAAGCCCTTACTTCAGAACTAGCAAATTTAGATTCAAGACTAAAAACAATCGATGCGAAGTTATCCAAAGTAGATTTTGACAAGGAAAATAGTGATGATATGACAAGACTTTATCATGCTATGTTTACCTTAAATACAGCTTATGGCGAAGTTGAAGGGCCTGTTGACATCAAGCTGACCAAGGTTGTTGGCGAAACTCAAAAATGTTAATGGTGAACAAAAAGATATCTGGAAATTTGATTGGAACAGAAGTTATGTTTTTTTCCTGGCTTAAAAAGATGGTGATGAGTTGGGCTTTACAGTTGTACCAGCCAATCGTGGGATGCTTTTTGGATAGAGACGGTAAAGTCCTAGCAAAGGATGTTGCACCAGGTAAGCGTGTTTATCCTCTTGGTAATTTGACAAGTGATGCTGTAGGCTTTGTGCGTATGGCAACAGAAAAATGATGTCGCTGAATATAAGGCAGAGCATCCAAATCTTGAGACAAAGCTCCAAGTGGGGATGAATTTAGGCCGTCTAGGCTTAGAAAAAAAGCCTATCAAGAAAGGCTATGTGGTGAAAATGGTCTAAAGGTCTATCTCAAGGCTCAACCGGAAAAATATTCTCTTAAAAAGGTGAGCCAAAAAATGGCGAAGATATCAAAACTACCTTAGACTTAAAAGTTCAACAAGCATTATTTAATCAAGTCAGTGGTGAATATGGTGCTGGAACAGCGATGAATCCTCAAAATGGAGAGGTTTTGGCACTTGTTTGCAGCCCAAGCCTTAATGTTGATATTTGGTCTGATGCAGCAATGAGTGCTGAACAATGGAATAATTTAAAAGCTCAATCTCAAACACCATATGAAGGACTGTTTTCTCAGACTTTTCTTCCAGGTTCAACACAAAAATTATTGACCTCTATTATTGGGCTTAATCATGGTGTAATTACAACAGCTGATAATTCAGGTTATAATATATCAGGTTCTCGTTGGCAGCCTGACAGCTCTTGGGGTGGTTATACAGTTCATAGGGGTAACGCCTATTGATGGGTTTATCACTTTAAAGACAGCATTGATCCATTCAGATAACATCTTCTTTTCTAAAGTCGCTTTTAGATGTAGGTATGGAGACTTATATTCAAGCCTTGCAAAAATTTGGGTATCGGTCAAGAAGTGCCAAGTGATCTTAAAAATCTATAAAAGCCGTATTTCAAATAGTGGGACATTGACAGGACCAATTGCCTTAGTAGATACTGCCTATGGGCAAGCACAAAATCTCATTGCACCTTTGCAAATGAACATGTACTATTCTGCGCTGCTTAATGGGGAGATGTTTTAATTCCTCAAACGAGTTTAGGTGCTGAAAAAGAAAGTGTGGAAAAGGTAAGGTCACCTCTCAAGATAACATTAATTATATCAATCTCGCCCTAGAGCAAGCCGTAAATGTTGTTCATCCTAATGCGAGACGATCTTTTGCTCGTTCTGCTGGGAAGACAGGTACAGCAGAAGTTGGGGCTGATGGTAGTGTTAATCTGGGTTGGTTTTGTGGCTTTGATTTAAATAATCCTTATCTTTGTACCTGTATTATGATTAACTATGTTGAAAAATAGAGGTGGTAGTGATGTCAATACAGGAAAATTTGGTAATATGCTAGATGAGCTTTATGTCAATGGTCAAAAAGTATGTTCCTAGTGGTGTTGTACTTCCACAGGAAAATGCAGAAAAATAATGCAAATGCAACCCAAGCAAAGGGTTAACTATAGAAAAAAATAAAAAAAGTCAAACACGTTGGTTGTTTTGGCTTTTTTATTTTTTTCTATAATATAAGTTATTCTTACAAGATGGTTTGACATTTACAGTTACCAATGGTAAACTGTAAATGTTAGTGTAAGGTATAAATAGCTTTTAAGGAGTTAGATTAACATGACAAATTTAAATTCTGGACCACGTATCACACTTTTCTCATGGTGAGATAGGAAAAAAACTTACCAGGTAGTAAAAATAGCAGGAAGAGACGAAACAATTAAGCATATTAATGATTTAGGCTTAATTATGGATTCTACAGTCACCTTAGTTAATTCTGCTGCAGGCAATATGATACTAAATATCAAAAGAAGCTCGCATTGGGATAGGAAAAGGACTTAGCCGACAAAGTGACTGTTGTTGAAGTGGGTTAACTTTGAGTGATGTTATCAATTATAAGGAGGTGTTGGTATGAGTAAGGTATTAGCAGACTTACAGCCTGGAGAATCTGGCATTGTTGCTAAAATTTTAGGTGAGGGTGCTGTCAAAAGACGTCTGATGGATATGGGCATCACACGAGGCACAGAAGTCTTTGTGCGTAAGGTAGCACCTTTGGGTGATCCTATTCAAGTGACCATCAGAGGATACGAACTTTCTCTAAGAAAAGGAGATGCCAAGAACGTCGAAATGAAGTAAGTTTTTTTAGTAGAAAATTTATAATTTAGGAGGAAGTTATGCGATTTATTGCCCTCTTGGGGAATCCAAACGCAGGTAAAAACAACCCTGTTTAATGAATTGACAGGGTCAAAAACAACATGTTGGGAACTGGCCTGGAGTAACGGTAGAAAAAAAGGAAGGGAAGTTAAAAACCATAAAAAAACGATGTTACCATCGTTGACCTTCCAGGGATCTATTCTTTATCCCCTTATACTTTAGAAGAAGTTGTATCAAGAGATTATATTATTAAAGAAAAAACCAAGTGCTATTATCAATATTATTGATTCAACCAACTTAGAGCGTAACTTATACTTAACATCACAAGCAATTGAGACAGGGGTGCCTGTTGTTATTGCTTTTAAATATGATGGACCTTATTGAAAAAAAGAGGTCTAAAGATTGATATAGATGAGTTATCCAAAGCTTTGGGTGGTATTCTGTAGTGCCTATCTCAGCCCTTGAAAAATCAAGGCTTAGATAAGCTTGTTGATGAAGCCTTAAAATTGGATCAAGTTAAGGTGAATGCTTCGGTTTTAAAACTATGGTGAGAGTGTTGAAAAAGCCATCAGTGAGATAGAAGAAGTGGTAGGTTTAACAGGCGATGAAATGCGCTATCACGCCATTAAACTTATTGAAAACGATAAGAGAGTTAAAGAAGATTTAAAACTCTCTCCTGAAGTGGTGAAGAAAGTTGAGGCAATTGTTGCTGATCTAGAAGATGAGCTGGATAACGATGGTGAAACAATTATTACCAATAGTCGTTATGATTTTATTAGTGCCTTTATGCCTCAAGTGATGACACGACCAAAAACCAAAGAGAACTTAACAAGAACCGATAGAATTGATGCTGTTGTCACCAATAGATTTTTGGCCTTACCTATTTTTGGTCTTGTGATGTTTGTGGTTTACTATATTGCCATTACAGCCATAGGTGGACCTTCTCAAGACTGGGTAGGGGATTATCTTGTCACACCATTCAGTGATTGGGTAACACAGTTTCTAACAGATGCTGGGGCAAGTGAATGGGTCATTGATATGCTTGTCAACGGTGCTATTGCCGGTGTCGGAGCAGTAATAACCTTTGTACCACAGCTCATGCTTTTTGTATTTCTTCTTGTCCTTCTTAGAAGGCTGTGGCTACATGAGCCGTATTGCTTTCATCATGGATAGAATTTTCCGCCGTTTTGGTCTTTCTGGGAAGTCCTTTATTCCATTTTTGATGGCAACTGGTTGTGCAGTACCATCTATCTTGGCAACAAGAACCATTGAAAATGACAATGACCGTCGTATGACTGTTGTGCTTATAAGTTTTATGCCTTGCGGAGCAAAGCTCCTATTGTGGCAATGTTAGCAGCAGCAGCTCTACCAGGAAATCCATTTATTGCCCCTGCAATGTATCTTGTAGCGATTATAGCAATTATTTTGAGTGGGATTATTTTGAAACACACCCCACTTTTTCTCTGGGGGATCCAGCACCATTTATTATTGAGCTTCCAGAATATCGTATGCCAAAATTCAAAAATGTCTTGTTGATGATGTGGGAAAAGGCAAAAGGCTTTTATTAAAAAAGGCTGGTACGATTATTTTTGCTTCTTCTGTGATTATTTGGCTTATAAGCGCTCACAATTTCAGTTTTGAATTGGTAGAGGTAGAAGATTCCATGATGGCAGCTTTAGGTGGCGTCATTGCGCCAATATTCCAACCACTAGGTTTTGGTACATGGCAGGCAGCTTCAGGTGCACTTGCAGGTCTTGTGGCAAAAGAAAACTTGGTTGCAACTTTGTCAGTCTTATATGGCTTGGGTGATAGCGCTACAGAAGGTACGGAACCACAGCTTGTCCAAGCGATTCAAGCAGCCTTTACGCCAGCCGCTGCAATGGCATATTTACTATTTAACCTTTTTCTGTGTCCCTTTGTATTGCAGCAATGGGTGCGATTAAGCGTGAAATGGTAAGTTGGAAATGGACGCTTTTTGCTTTCTTCTATCAATGTACCTTTGCCTATGTGATCGCTTTCCTTGTTTACCAAATCGGATCAAGATTATTTTAAAAATTTCCTCTGCCTAATACGGCAGAGGTTTTTTTCAAAGCTTAAGTTGTGTATATATAAATTAGAATAATATAAGGAGGAATCACTATGGTAACTTATCTTGTTGCGGCTCTCATTTTTGGCCTTACTGCTGGGATTATCTTCAGAGGTATCTATAAGCGAGTGACAGGAAAGGGCAATACAGGTTGTGGCTGTGGTTGTAGCAGTTGTAGTAGTGGCTGCCTACCAACAGAAGAAAATAAATAAAAAAAGAGCTTATCCAATCAGTGGATAAGCTCTTTTTGATTGAGCTGATTATTTAGCATAGAGACGATATTTTTTTAAAAACTTTGTTGGTAAAAACGATTGATTCTGATATAACGATAGAGATTCATGTCTTTGTCATACAGTAAAGTATTACAGACTTTTTCATTGATGAGGCGTCTAATTTGTGGTAAAAGCTTTGGATTAGCATATTCAAGGGCAAGACGCTTTGGCACATGCAACCATAAATAAGGATTATCATGGTAATGTGGTTTTGGTAAGGTCTTACCATGGATTAAGTCATCAATAAGATAGGGTGACAAGGTTACAGCCACTAGCAGTGGTAAAAAGCTAGAACGTCCTTGACGAATATTGATTTCAAAAACTTTAAATTTACCATCACGCGCATCATATTTTTAAGTCAAAGTTGGCAAAGCCAACATAGCCAAGGGCTTCAAGAAAGTTTTTGGTATTGTTCATAAAGGGCTGAATTAGCCTCTTGGATAATGCCATTATAATTACCAATTCCATGAGGGGTGTGGTCTTCAAGGATGACATGGCCAAGACACATCATTTGCACCTTTTTGAGCTTGATTGACATAAGCGTTTAAGACATACATTGCCGAAGCATCACCAGGAATAAAGTCTTGAATGATTAGGGTATCGTCATAACCATTAGCATAGATAAGATCAACAATGTCTTGCATTTCTTCTCTTGTTTCTGCTTTATAGCTTTTTTTCTTGCCTTCAAAGTTTAAATCGACATAGGTAATGCTATTGCTGGCTTTGATGGCAACAGGAAAAACCAAAGGGTAAGACGATGTCATCCTTTGATTCTTTGGTGACAAAAATAGGTATCAGGGTAGTCAAGTTGGTAGTCTTCACATATCTTATAAAAAGGCTTCCTTGTTTTCCAGTTGCAGTTTCAAAGTATTAGGAATATATGGAATATAAAAATGCTGACTCAAGGTTTCTTTTATATTGGCTAAGTAACTCTGTATAGCGATCCCCACAAGCAATGAGGATGAGCTTATCATAATAGGCAAGGTAAGCCTTGGCAATTTCATTTAAAGTATTTAAAAAAACACTGATCTTGATCAAAGTCAGATTTGGTCTCGACATGGACGATTTTGCTGTGCTTGGTTTCCAGTAGAGGGTATTTCCCAAGGGCTAAAGATTTTTATACCATAAGCTTGGTGAAAGGAGCGTGCCATACCATAGCAGTTGGCATCAGTACCTAGCAATATAGGTAAAAAAATGTTGTATTCTTATTTTTAACAGAAAGATGCAAATTAAACACCACCTAAAAATTATCATTTCATTAGTCTATCATACTTTGATGTAAGAGATAAGGGGGCAGATATGATAAAAATAGATAAATTGAAATTAAGCCTTGAAGAATCTGAAGCAGCACTTTTAGAAAAGATAAGAAAACTTTTAAACGATGATAGTATTACTACCTATCGCATATTAAAAAAATCTTTGGATGCCAGAAGACGTGAAGCACCTTTTTTTCTCTATCAAGTCGCTGTAGAGATCACCCTTAGTGAAAAAAGTTCTAAAAAAAGTTGGAAAAAAAGGGGGTTAGTCTCTACGATGAGGTTGAAGAGGTCATTAGTTTTGGACAAGAGGTCTTAAAACATCCTCCCCTAATCATCGGTTTTGGACCAGCAGGTTTATTTTGTGCTTATGAATTGGCAAAAATATGGTTATCAACCTATTGTTTTGGAACAGGGAGAATGTATTGAAAAAAGGGTAGAAAGTGTAGAAAGATTTTGGCAAGAAGGCAAGCTTAATGTATATAGCAATGTTCAGTTCGGTGAAGGAGGGGCAGGTACCTTTTTCAGATGGCAAATTAACCAGCCGTAGTAAGAGTCCTTTTTAATCGCCTAGTGTTAGAAACTTTTGTCAATCATATGGCACCACCTGAAATTTTTGTATGAAAAAAAGCCTCATATTGGGACAGATTTACTGCGACCTTTGATTACTTCGATGCGAAAAAAGATTGAAGAAAATGGAGGACAGGTTCATTTTGAACATCGTGTGGTTGATTTTGTTATAGAAAAGGATAAAAATCGTTGGTGTAAAAACTGGCAAATGACAAGATTTTTTTATAGTGAAGTGATTGTTCTAGCAATAGGGGCATAGTGCAAGAGGACTATTTAGACTACTAGAAAGCTATCAGGTGGCAGTAGAAAATAAGCCTTTTGCTGTAGGCTTTCGCATCGAGCATCCTCAAGATTTTATCAATAAACATCAATATCGCACCTATGCAGATAGTCCATATTTAGGCGCAGCAGACTACCAATTGACCTATCATGATAATAAAACAAATAGAGGTGTCTATACATTTTGCATGTGCCCAGGTGGAGAAGTTGTTTTAGCAAGTTCAGAAGAAGGCAGACTTTGTGTTAATGGGATGAGTTACCATAGTCGTGATAAGGAAAATGCCAATAGCGCAATTTTGGTTTCTGTAGATGAAAGGGATTATGGTTCTGAGCCTCTGGCAGGATTAAAATTTCAAGAAATGTTGGAAGAAAAAGCCTTTTGCCCTAACAGGGAAAAAAGTAATGTTGCGCCAGTACAAACTTTGACGGATTTTTGTAATCAAAAAATCACAACTAAGATGGGACAAGTTAATCCATCTGTGGTAAACTACAAGCTATGTAATCTTTCTTCTTTGTTACCAGAACATCTTTATGCACAACTTAGAAATGCCATAGGCGAATTTGATAAGAAATTTTCAAACTTTGCTATGGAGGATGCGATTTTAACAGGGATAGAAACTAGAAGTTCCTCACCACTTAAAAATCTTAAGGGATAAGGATAGTTTTCAATCGTTTTCTCACCCTAGCCTTTATCCGATAGGTGAAGGCGCAGGCTATGCAGGCGGCATTGTGAGCTCTGCAATTGATGGCATCAAGGTCTCAAGAAAGATTATGAACCAATATGCTGGGCTGAAAAAAACAGTGATAGAGGAGGAATTATATGAAAAAGTTGTTTTCCCTATATGTTATGCGTTGGCTTATTGATGGGCAGTTTTGTTGTAGGTAATGAAGTTTTGCTTGAAAAAGCATCAGCTGCTACCTCTCCCACCATTACTATTGAGGTAGATGGCAAAGAAGTCAAAAGTGATGTTCCACCTTTTATCAGTAACGGACGCGTCTATGTACCTGTGCGTGTCATCGGGGAATCTTTAGGCGCTAAAGTGATTGGCCAAAAGAGTGAAGTCACCGTTGAAAAAGGTGATAGATTCATCAAGATGAAGTTAAATAGTCACTATATTTCTATTAATGACCAAGTGTATAAAAATTGATAGCCCAGTAAAAATATGTCAAAAGGTAGATCTTTTTACCATTTCGTGTGATGAGTGATAGCTTAGGCTTTAATATTGATTGGGATAATACAGCCAAGAAGGTAATTATCACCACAACCACACCACCAGCCAAGACCACAATAGAAGAAGTGAAATCACAGACTTTGACAAGATGTTAAAAAGACAATACCTTGGCTTATGTCAAAAGATACTGGTTTTATTGCCTCTAAGGCACTTATAAAACAGTATGAGTCTTCTAAAGAGAAAAATAAAGAAGAATTTATTAAGCAAGCGAGTGCTGATATTTTAAACTTTATCAACTATGAACGTAAGTTGAATCATTTAGCACCATTGACAACCAATGAAAAAAATTCAAAAAGGTAGCAGAAACTCGTGCTAAGGAAATTGCAACACACTATGCCCATGAAAGACCTGACAAACGCTCACCATTTACTGTCTTAGGTGAAAATGGCATCACCTATACCATAGCGGGTGAAAAATATTGCAGCTTATCAAAAATCCTATAGAAGTCCATAATGCTTGGATGAAGTCAGAAGCACATAAAGAAAATATTCTAAATGGAAAATTTACTGATGTAGGTATTGGCGTTTATATTGATAAGAATGGTGAAGTGTACTGGGCTGAAAGTTTTGTTGGCAATCAGTAGTAAGTTAAAATAAAAACCCTGTTTGGTCAAATGACCAAGCAGGTTTTTTATTTTAGCCATCACAGTGGATAGTGTAGGCTTATCTGTGGATTTCTTTAATACGTGCTGCCTTACCAAAACGTTCTCTCATGTAGTAAAGTTTAGCACGACGTACACGACCTTGACGTACAAGCTTGATGCTAGCAACACGAGGGGAATGAATTGGGAAAAATTCTTTCAACAGTTACCCCATAAGCAGTACGACGAACGGTAAAGGTTTCTGTAAGACCTTGACCAGCACGTTTAATGACAACACCTTCAAAAGCTTGAAGACGTTCACGGCTACCTTCGACAACCTTTACTTCGACACGTACGGTGTCCCCAGGACGAAAATCAGGAACATCTTGCTTAAGTTGACTTTGTTCGATTTGTTTTAAAATATGCATGTTTTTTTCTCCTTTCATGATCAGTGCTCATAACTATTTTTTTCTAGCCATCGGAACACTAACTTACAACCAATTAAGGATAACACAAAAGTAAGATAAATTTCAAGTATTTTATGTTATTATTAAAATGTGTTTTCAGTCGCAGTGTAAAAATTCCTATAATATCTAGTTTCTATTTTTATATTTTCAACGGTAGAAAGTAGGGTAGAAAAGTGAAACCCAAAAAGAGTACAATAGTAAAAATTGTGTTTTTAACTGAGGGAAAATAAATTGAGGTGATAAAATGGAATATAGAGAAATTAAGTTAAACGTCTCAACAGATGCAATCAAAAAGATATAAGTTATTTGAAGGGATAAAGCTTTTATTCTGATGCTTTTCTCTGAGGATAGAAAAAGTATCATTTCTAAAAAGGGTTTATGTCACAAAAACATAATTATGTTTATTATGAAAGAGCAGATGTGAATTGGAATTATTGGAATGATAAGACAAAGTCTGATTGGCGTTTTAATACTCATGAGGTTGAGCGTCATATCATATTTGAGATAGCATCGGATTTAAATCAATTTATTCCATACTTAGAGGAAGAAATTATTGAAAAAGCTTATTTTAAAAAGAACAGCATGGAGAGATTATCGAAAGACTAGATATCTAATGAAAGAGCAATCTAGTGAAAAAAATAAAAATCATTTGGAGAAAAATTTGATGCCAAAAAAATATTTAGTGGGAAATAGTGAGAATACTTGGCCGCTTGAGCTTGCCTATCAAAAGGGCTGAAGATGGCGATATCATCGTATTAGAGCTAGGTTTTTTTCTTATAGCCCAGCCAATACAAATCAAAAACTTTAACGATGTTTTGTTTATTGATAAAAATTTAGAATTTATAGGCAATATTACCGAAGAAGATAGTGTAATCAACTTTTCTAATATCATTGCTTCCAAAAATAGTCATCAAAAAAATGGTGTAAGAGTCAAATTTTTCTAATATTTATTTTAAACTGGATCGTGCAGATCACAATTTTTATGTGAGTGAGCATTCAAAATTAGAGCTATCTTGCGTGGTGATTGAGAATACTTGAATCAAATGAGCACTATGCTTTTTAGTATAGAGGAGGAAGCGAGCCTTTACGCCAATCGGATTTGGGTAAATGTCGCTTCAAATCAACCTATTCTTTTTACACAGTCATCAGCAGAGATAAAAAATGCAAAGTTAAATGTTGGTATTTTGGCACTGTCCAATACTCGCCTTAAGCTTGAAAATATTACTCTGAAAGCTTCTCAGGCAAATGCTATCAACTTACAGGAATCAGATCTTACCTTAAAAGATTGTGAGATTCGTGGTGAGGGTGTATCGACCTTATATGCTGAAAATTCTAATTTAATGCTCGAAAATAATACCGTAGAAGCCCTTGATGCCAATGCAATTAATTTAAAGGCTTCAAGCCTTACTGCCAGAAATTGTACGCTCCTGGGCGAAATATTCCCAGTCATCTATAGTGAGGATTCAAAAATCAGAATTTGAAAATGCTCAGATCAAAAGCTCTTGGTGCCAATGCAATCAATTTGAAGGATTCTACCACTACGTTTAAAAATTCTACCCTTAGTGGTGGGGACAATGAGAAAAAGTTTCCAGCCATTTATATGGAACATTCTAATCTTTATGGCTATGACGCTATCTTTGAGCAAAAAGCAATACAGTAGTTGTTTATATGTGTTAGACAATTCCTACTTGTTTTTAGAGGATAGCAGCCTAACGTCTCTTGATATGCACCAAAGTCGTGGTGTGATCAATGGTAGTATCATTAGAGAAAACCTATCTTTAAATGAATATTCTTATCTGACCAATAAGGATAAGCTTGAATTTTTTTGGTGAAAGTCTTGAAAAAGTAGAACTTTACTTAGGAGAAAACTCTGCTTTGATTGCCAATGAAATTGTATTTTCCAAAGAGAGCAATCAAATGATTCGATTAAATGAGTTTTCTCATTTAAAAAGCAGAGAAACTTATCGCTAAAGCACTTCAATTAGAAGTGTCAGAGGATAGTTGTTTTATCAATCGTGAGGCGTTGCTTTCTACAAGGCAAGAGGATGGGGTTAGTAAAACAGCACATCAAGAGCGTATCTTATCCACTGGTAGCGAGGCTAGGGAAAAAAACTTAACAATTTGGTTGGCTTAGACCAAGTCAAAAAAAGAAGTCAACAAGATGATAGGAATGGTTGATTTTAATAATTTACGTATCAAGCAAGGATTAGCACCGGAGAATATCGCTTTACATTCAGTATTTATGGGCAATCCCGGTACAGGAAAGACCATGGTGGCAAGGTTGATTGGAGAAATTTCTCTACCATAGTAAAGTCTTATCTGGAGATGACTTTATCTTTGTAGAGGCTTCTGAACCTGATCTTATCTCATCATATGTTGGGGGACAGCGGAACGTACCCAGGCTTTTACTGGATAAAGCTAAAGGCGGTATTTTATTTATTGATGAAGCCTATACTTTAAATAAGAAAGGTAGCAATATTAACTATGGACAAGAAGCCATCAATACCATGTTAAAAATATATGGAAGATCATAGGGAAGATATCATGATTATCTTTGCTGGTTATACCAAAGAAATGGAAGAATTTTTAAGGACAAATCCTGGACTAGCGTCTCGTGTGCCTAATAAGTTCATCTTTGAAGACTACACACCAGAAGAAATTGTTGCCATGGGTATCAAATTCCTCAGTTCTAGGCAGTATACCTTAGAGGATGAAGAGTATTATAAAAGAAGTGTTAAAAATGCTTATGCAAGTGCCTTAGATAAGAGCAATGGGCGTTGATTCGAAACTTTAATGAAAAGCTTATTGCTTCCTTAGCCCATCGTGTTTATCAGGAAAAAAATCAACAGATGTCACAAAGATACAACGCTCTGATATCGATGAGGTGCTAAATATAGGAAAAATATGAGCCTTCTGCAAACAATGATAGAGATTATTTGGCAGATTTGGAAAACATGATAGGCATTTTATCAGTTAAAGAAAAAGGTCAAAGAATTTATTGCTCTGGCAGAGCTCAATAAAAAAGAGGGTAGAACAAGGACAAGCCGTATCTGAGTTTACCTTGCATTCCAAATTTTTTTGGGTAACCCTGGTACAGGCAAGACTACCGTTGCTAGAATTATAGGTAATATCCTTTATCAAAAAGGTATTATCGCTCAAAAATAAATTTATAGAAGTTTCTCGCAGTGACTTGGTGGCAGGCTATGTTGGTCAGACAGCAATTAAAACCAGAGAGGTCTTGCAGTCTGCACTAGGAGGCGTCCTGTTTATTGATGAGGCCTATTCTTTAAATAGTTCTGCTTCAAGTCATGACTTTGGTATGGAAATGTATTGATGAAATCTTGAAATTTATGGAAGATCATAGGCAAGATATGGTTATTATCTTTGCGGGCTATACTAAAGAAATGGATGATTTTTTTGAATATGAATTCAGGGCTAAATAGTAGAGTCCCTAATACATTTTTATTTGAAGATTATTCAGGCGATGAAATTGTAGCAATTGGGTTAATGGGCTTAAAAAAATACGGCTATCTTGTCGATGAAGAACACTATGCTAAAATTGTCAAATACAATTATTCGCTGTCAGATGACCATAGTAATGGCAGATGGATTAGAAATTTCAATGAGGACTTGATTAGACAGATGTCATCGAGAATCGCCAAAGATAAGAGTGAAGACTTCAACACCATCACTAGTGAAGATTTGGGAAAAATGTATAAAACTTTTATAAAAAAATACAAGGTGCTTTTTTTCTTACCTTGTATTTTTTATAAAGTTCAAATGAGGAGAAGTGCTAGGATCTAGAATTACGCTTGTAAACCACTCTAGGGGCAAGGTATCATAAGACTAGTTTAGGAAAGAAGGGAGAACAACATGGAATATCGTATAGAAAAAGATACCTTAGGTGAGGTCAAGGTACCTCTAAACGCTCTTTGGGGGCACAAACAGAACGTAGCCGTCAGAATTTTACTATTGGCACCCAACGCATGCCTCTTGAAGTGATTTATGCTTTAGTTTCTATCAAAAAGGCTGCTGCCAGGGCCAATTTGGCTTATGGTAAGTTAAGTGAGGAGAAAGCAGTTGTTATTGACAAGGTATGTGATGACTTGCTTTTGGGTCAGTATGAGGAAGCCTTTTCCCCTTAAGGTCTGGCAGACAGGAAGTGGCACCCAGACAAATATGAATGTCAATGAGGTCATTGCCAATCTTGCCAAAAAAAGAAGGTGTGCTTATCCATCCCAATGATGATGTCAATATGAGCCAATCTTCAAATGATACCTTTTCCCACCAGTATGCACCTTGCAGCAAGAGAATTAATTGTAGGGTATTTACTCCCTAAATTAGAGGAGATGGAAACAGCTTTCCTAAAAAAATAGAAGAGGAAAAATGCCTCTGTTCTTAAATGTGGTCGCACGCACCTACAAGATGCGACCCCTTTTACGTTTTTTTCTCAAGAAGTGAGTGGCTGGCGTTATATGCTCATCGAAAGCCGTAAAGAAATCTTACTAGGTTTAGAAAGACTTTCTTATCTGGCAATCGGTGGTACCGCTGTCGGTACTGGGCTTAATGCCCCTAAAGGCTTTTGGGCCAAGAGGTCGTCAAGCACTTGAGTGAAATGTATCAAAAAGACTACTATGTGAGTGACAATTATTTCCATGCCCTTACCAGTAAAGATGCTCTAGTCTTTACCCATGGCGCCCTTAAAGCATTGGCTTGTAACTTGTTAAAAATCGCCAATGATATTAGACATTTGGCTTCAGGGCCACGGACAGGCTTGGGGAACTGATTTTACCGGCCAATGAGCCAGGCTCTTCTATCATGCCAGGCAAGGTCAATCCTACCCAGTGTGAGGCCTTAAGTATGGTTGCCGTTCAAGTGATGGGTAATGATATGACAGTGAGTGTGGCAGCTTCTCAAGGTAATTTTGAACTCAATGTTTATATGCCGGTAATAATTTATAATTTTATTGAATCGGTTAAGCTCTTAGCTGAGGCAGTGGAAAGCTTTTACAAAAATGCTTTAGCAGGGCTAAA
>BNJS01003500.1_pt1 | contig 92195 bp, 195 predicted proteins | sample 8540461 | NCBI WGS metagenome assembly BNJS01 (sample SAMD00202454, study PRJDB9452) | human saliva metagenome | isolation source: human saliva | place: Japan | reverse complement strand
CCGCGCGCTACGTGATTCCATACAGTCGGTCCCGTCTACAGCGGCAGTGCGTCGACGCGGAACTCCGCTCTGTTATCGGGCCATCGCCACGACTCGCGCGAACGCGACGGGCTGCATACCATCGCGTTCTGCCATCTCGACCGGTGTCTACATACCCCAAGGAGGCGGCGGCGAGATCGCCACCATGACGATTCGGTGGTTGACGCGCACCCCCGATGCGGGCATGCGGCCATCATCGAGCTTCAGCGCACGAGATGATGCGGTCTATCAGAAGATACAGAGAACTGGTGAAATAAAGCCCTGCGCCGCTATGGGCGCATCAATAAATCGCAAAATCAATGTCGTTCAAAGAGCCCTTCCACCGCAAACGGTTTCCCCTTCCCCGTGCCAGGCGGTCAACGTCAGCCAATCACACATCGCCTTGCTCAGCGGTCTTGGGACGTTTTCCCTTCTGACCTGTTGCCCAGTAGTTTCGTCCTATGGACTTGCTTTTTGAACAGGTCAGCAATAGGAGAACAGCAGGGCAGATCAGCCTCCCTCGTCGCAGCGGGAGGTGGCGCACGGCTGTGACGGTGGGGAGCGCCAGCGGCTATAGTTGCCGATGAAAGCTGATTGAAAGCGTAAGCTGCATTTATCAACCTTGATTCATAGATCCACTCACGAAATTGTCAAACATGGCCATCATTTTTGAAGACGTCCTTACGTCAAGACAAGTGTCGTCAAATTAACCTTTTCTCGCTCCATTGGACAGCCCCTGTAATAAACATTTTTGCGTCCTCGATGATGAACGGGACATTGGCGTAGCGCAGACACTCGCCAGTGCAATCAATCGTCCTACTCTGCCGTTTCGTCTTGGGAAGGGATGAATGCGCTTTCCAAAATCCTTGATGAAAGCGGAGTGATGTCGCCAGATCATTGACCGAACGAAATTCGTATGCAGAAAGAAGTACGTTCATCTGAGCGATTACTTCCTCTTGGTGCGGTAGTTTCCGCCGCCGACATTGCTCATTCTGCATAGTCATGATAGCGACCATCAGCGCGGTGTCCTTCGTGCCTATTTCAGAATGGTGCGGTTCCTTTGCCGTGTCCTCCGTCAGAGTTCCTCCGCCTTATCGTCCCTTTATAGTCCGCGGCGCGGTGGTTGACCGTTCGATGATATCGTCGACCAGAACACCTCCAGCAACATCCACGGTATTCGTCTCAAAGATCATTCGCGTCTGATCCTCCTTCAGGCCTGCTGCCCTCGATATGGATTTGGAATTGTACGTCATACGTATCTGAAGCTGGGTACAGACCGCCCGGCATTCGGATCTGCTTCTCGTCGCGCAGCGCTCTGAAGCAGAACGTTATCCGACACACTGCGACAAGGCTACTCCGGCACAAGTCGAGGTACGGCAATCCTCACAAGCATGCTCAGCAATCCTCCCACCCCGTCGGTACGGCGATCGTTCGAGAGGAAATACCCAACTGCGCAGCAGATGCCGTCTTTGTTAGGTGCCTGGATTTTAACTTTGTAACAGTCCACCACGTATGAAATCATACTATTACCTCACTCCTTTACTTATTATGGCATAAAACAATGAAAAGAAGTAAAGGTTGCTGCGAAAAAGTAAAGGAAGGTGGCTAAATTGGTAAAATCGAGTTGATGTCTTTTCTTGGATGTCGTGAATATATTACAAATTCGTGTTAAAATGAGATAATAAAACGAGCGAGATCATGGACAACAAGAAGAAATGGAGCGGGCGGAGCTGCATCGCGCGATCTGGCAGATTGCGAACGACCTGCGCGGGAGTGTGGACGGGTGGGACTTCAAGCAGTATGTGCTCGGTACTTGTTTTATCGCTATATCTCGGGAAGCGAACGAATATCTATTGCCGAGGCACGGTGAGGCGGGAGATGCGGACTGACTATGCCGTGCTGTCCGATGCGGAGGCGGAACCGGAGCGGAGAGTCTTGTCACGGAGCAGGGCTCTTCATCCCGCCGAGCGAGCTTTTTGCCAATGTGCGGCGAATGCACCACGAACGAGAACCTCAACGAAACATTGGGCGCGTCTTTCATAACATCGAACGCTCGGCGGCAGGTACGGCGAGCAGGGGGATCTCGCGGGCCTCTTCGAGGATCTCGACGTAGACAGCAACAAGCTCGGCGCGACCGTTGCCAGGCGCAACGCAAAGCTCGTCAAGCTCCTCGATGGCATCGGGAATAGGCCTCGGACACTATCAGGACAACACCATCGACGCATTCGGCGATGCATGCGGATTCCTCATGGGGATGTACGCCTCGAACGCGGGCAAGGCGGCAGTACTACACCGCAGGAGGTCTCGAACTCCTCACCCGCCTCACCGTCATCGGGAAAACGGGTGAACAAGGTGTATGATCCTGCCTGCGGCGGCGGCTCACTCCTACCAAGTTTGCAAAATCCGGGAAAGACAACGTGCGGAATGATCTACGGGCAGGAGGTCAATATCACCACCTACAACCTCTGCCGCATCAATATGTTCCTGCATGACATCAATTTGACGACTTCGACATTGCGCGTGGGTACGCTGACCGACCCGCAGCACTGGGACGATGACCGTTCGAGGCAATCGTCTCGAATCCGCCGTACTCGATCCGGTGGGCGACAACCTCTGCTCATCAACGACCCGCGCTTTGCCCCTGCGGAGTACTCGCCGCCGCCCTCGAGCCGACTCGCCTTTATCGTCATGGCGCTCGCGCTGCTTGCGGCGAGTGGAACGGCGGCGATTGTCCTTCCCCGGAATCATGTATCGCGGTGGTGCGGAGCAGAAGATTCGCCAGTACCTCGTGGACAGCAACTATGTCGATGCCGTCATACAGCTCCTGCAAACCTCTTTTTGGTACGGCATCGCGACCTGCATTATGGTGCTGAAATCAAAGGCGGATACGACGACGGTCTTTATCGACGCATCGAAGGAGATGTGTCAGGTCACGAACAACAACAAACTCACGCAGGAGATATCGAGGCGCATCCTAAAGCTCTATACGGATCGTGTGGATGTGGCTCATACGCGTGGCAAGGGCGTCGCTGCCGAGGACTACCCTCGTTAGTACCTATGTCGCGAGGTGCGCGATCATCGACATCGGGCAGCTGGAATGCGCAGATACGGAGATTGTCGCACGCGAGGCTGTTCTGCGCGCGGAGTTGAAGATCATCGCCGAGATCGAGGAAGAGGAGATCGCGTATGAGTCGGCTGCGTGAGCTGATCAGGAACTGCCTCGATGGGGTGGAGTATCGGAAGTTGGGGGAGTTGCCGATAGATTACACGTCAATGTTTGTAGAGAAAGATGTTTGCGCTATATTCGGTGTGAACACTTACGGCAAATTACAGAAGTACGTGAAATTTCTGTAACACGTATGATTCAGACTTTGTCATTGCGTTTCTTCAGGGATTTTGTCATCGGCGAAAAAAACGTAGATTGTCTGAAATGGTGGTTGCTGGAGCTGTGGTGGAATGGATATGTAACGGCGGGACGTATTTATCATAAAATGAGTATCGGCAAGGTATCTATCTATATATTCCAAACGGAGGTTCTTTTCGTGTCAAAGGGAAATATGTCATTGGGTAAAAAAATGTAATGAATTGTAGAAATCACATCCCGTCCGCTCCCCATCAAAATGAAATCGTGAAAATGTTGGATAATTTTACAGAGCTACAGCAGAGCTAACTGGGAGCTTCAGGGAAACTTCTGTTTGAAAAACAATATAATTTTATCGTGACGGTCTTTTGAACTTTAGTCAAGAACGATCGTGATGTTGAGTGGAAAACAATCGGTGTGATTGGCGATGTTACTAAAGCCTAACGGGTTGAGTTTTAAAATATGTTACATACGTTGAAACGGGTAAGATTATTTGCGTTGCGTGGGTTGATGAAGGAAAACTCGATTTAACAGATGTAAAATATCTAGATGGGAGCGACTTGACCAAGTTAGAGAGAAGCAAGCTATATAAGATGATATACTGTTTACATATGTTGGTACAGTGGGGCAGGTTGCTCTTGTTGACTGTGATGATAACATACTATTTAGCACCGAGATGCTGCGCGCATCTCGATTTGTCTAAAAGCGGTTGCTCGATCCCGCATATATACGGTATCAAAGCCAGAATATCGACGAGAAAACAGATTGAGGCGCAGCAAAAGAACATCATCATCCATGAAAAACCTAATCAGATGGGTGCCGGCAAGAAAAATTTCAGTTCCCATCCTGCCGCTCGAAGTCCAGCAAAAATCGTCTCCACCCTCGACCGTTTTGAGTGCACTCTGCAGCAACGATCATCACGCAGGGCTTCCTGCCGAGATCGCTGCACGCAAGAAGCAGCAGTATGAATACTACCGCGACAAACTCCCGGCGCTCTCGGCGCAAGGGAGCATGAGACTTTGTTCAATGGATAAGGGTTGCGCGTGCACTCGGCCAAGCGTGCTAGTTTTGTCTCGAAAATGCGTATAAAACGTGAGAAGTACCTGTATCTCTGCGTGACTCTCTCTGGTGTCGTATGGACAACTATTCTGGAAGCCCAAAAGTGATTTTGTTGTTTATCTTGTGCGTACACAGGCGTAGTATCAAAGAGTAACGCTTCCTCGTGAGAAGCGTTGCCGCCAAGTCGCCCGAAAACCATAAGAAACCGCATGTTGACGAAGTACAGTGCGGTCTGATGCAGTGCAATGAGTTTTTGCTTGAACTCGCTAAAATCTGATGTACTGAGCATCCGCTTCCAGCAATAAAAGAAAGCCGCATTACCAGATGAGCGTTGTCCAGTGTGCCGTCTCGTATTTTGCGAAGAAGACTTTAATTCTGCTTGTATGAGCCTTTAGTTTTTGCCATGAAAAATACGATTGTATAATCTCCGTCTCGTGTGCGCGAGATTGCGACAATTGTCATGCTGATGCATGAATCGCCGTAACTTTACGTCCACTTCCTTTTGTGGGATGGAAGTCGAATGCACTGTCAACAATGGACTTCCTTTTCAGGGTGGAATGAAAGTGCGTATGTGCTGCTGAAATATCAGCGAGTGGTTAAGAGGTCAGCATAAGTCTCCAGATCAGGACACATATCTCCGCAGTCATCAAAATGCTTCAAATAGGCTTCCGTGTGGAGGTAGTCGGAACGATAGTCGCTGCTGCTCTGCTTTTAAGGGCAGAAATTTCACCGTGTTTTGTGGTGTTGGAAAATAAGTTCGAGTTTTGATGCGATTAGAGGTCCATACATGCCTTTGCGGATTTCTGTGGTGGTGGCGTAGATGGATTCTCATTTTTACTTCGATGAGTCTGGCACGTATTCCAGCAAAAGATGTCGCAGCGCGTGATCGAAGCTGCATGAATATCCGCGATGATGTTTGCATCGTTGCGATGGATAAAACTTGTCGTTTTTCGCAGAGTTAGAGGTATCCGCTGATACGGTAGTAATTGTTGTGCAGTAAAAATTCTTCGGCGGCACTATTGTCTTCTATCGTCAGACCGCGTGATGCCAGCAAGCGGCACGCTGTTCAGCATGCTTTTGAAAGTCACTGCTGCCATTGTTGTTTCCTCCATAAATAAAACGCCCCTAAGTGTGCATATCATCCGTAGGATGTCAGAGCCTGGGGGAGAAGTTACTTACACTATAGCGTAAATGTAAAAGTATTTTAGACAAGTGGGTGCGAGGTGTTTCGGGAGCACATCCACACAGAAAGAAACGAGGGTCATCATATACTATAATCTCATCGCGAGTGCGGAGGAGGTACGGTGCTCGCACAGTATGTGGGAGGAGCGTGCGCCATGTAAGCTCGTATCAGTCGGAGGCACTGGAGCGGGCGCTCGTCAGTCTTCTCAAGGGGAGGTTGGCCTATCTCCCCATTCACGATGAGGCAGAGCTGATCGCCAATCTCCGCACGCAGCTCGCGCTACTGAACGACTAGCGATTTCACGGATGCGGAGTGGGGAGCGTTTTCAAGACCCCAATCGCACCTGCGAGTGAGTGGGATTGTGGAGAAGACGCGCCGCATCCAGACAGACTATATTCAGAATCTGAAACGTGACGATGGCACGACGAAGAATATACGTCTGATTGACAAGGAGCATATCCATAACAACCGGCTGCAGGTGATCAATCAGTATGCGGTGGAGGGCGGCGGAAGGATGCGAGCATGCGCGGCACAGCGAACCGCGTATGACGTGACGATCGCAGCAGACGGACTGCCACTCGTGCATCTGGAGCTGAAGCGGCGCGGCGTGGAGATCCGTCAGGCGTTCAATCAGATTCGCCGCTATCAGCGGGACGAGTTTCTGGGCGGGCGCAGGCCTGTATGAGTACGTCCAGATTTTTGTGATTTCGAACGGGACGAATACGAAGTACTATTCCAATACGACACGTGCAAACCCACATCCGCGAGATGGATGCGGCGGGACGCAAGGCAAGCAAAAAGACGAGCAACAGCTTTGAGTTCACATCCTACTGGGCGGATGCGGGCAATCGATTGATTACCGACCTGATGGACTTCGGGCGGACGTTTCTCGCGCGGCATACATCACTTGCGCTCCCTCACGCGGTACCGCATTTTTACAACGGAAGAAGTGCTCATGCTCATGCGCCCGTATCAGATTGCGGCGACGGAGCGGATTCTCAGCCGCATCAAGATTTCGTCCAATTACAAGACGTGGGGGCGCATCGAGGGCGGTGGATATATCTGGCACACGACGGGCTCCGGGCAAGACGCTGACCTCGTTCAAGACGGCGCAGCTCGCCTCGGCACTGCCGGAGATCGACAGGTGCTGTTCGTGGTCGACCGCAAGGATCTCGACTACCAGACAGATGAGGGAGTATGACCGCTTTCGAGAAGGGGGCGGCGAACAGGAACACTTCGACGGCGGTGCTTTAACAGCGGCAGCTTGCGGACGAGTGGAGCGCGCATTGTGGTGACGACGATCCAGAAGCTGTCGAATTTCATCCGGCAGAACAGGACGCACCCGATCTATGGCGAAGCATGTTGTGTTGATTTTCGATGAGTGCCACCGCTCGCAGTTCGGTGAGATGCCACGGCAATCACCAAGGCGTTCAAGAAGTATCACCGTCTTCGGATTCACGGGACGCCGATCTTTCGCGCCGAATGCGGCAGGGCGGGCAAGCCTCGGCACGCACGACACATCGCAGCTGTTCGGGGACAAGCTGCACACCCTATACGATTGTGAATGCGATCAATGACGGCAATAGCTTCCGTTCCGCATCGACTACATCAATACGATGAAGAGCAAAGATGACGTGGATGATAAAGAGGTGCGCGCGATTGATCAGGAAAAGGCGCTCGCTGCACCCGAAGCGCATTCGCGCGGTGACGAAATACATCCTGGATCATTTTGACCAAAAGACGATGCGGAGCAAGGCGTATTCCCTCAAGGGACAGCGTGCTCGGTTTTTAACTCGATGTTTGCCGTCGCGTCGATTCCCGCGTGCATGGCGTACTATGAGGGAGCTGCGCTGTCAGCTGAGGAGACGGCGGAGTCTCACGATTGCGACCATCTTTAGCTATGCGGTGAATGAGGACGATCCCGAGGGATGCACTGCGCTGATGAGGACTTTAATACGGAGACTCTTGACCGCACGAGGCGAGACTTTCTTGATGATGCGATTGCGTGACTACAACGCGCAGTTTCACACGAATTTTCTCGACGGATGGCGATTCGTTCCAGAACTACTATAAGGATCTCTCGCAGCGGATGAAGAAGCGTGAGATCGATCTTCTCATCGTGGTGAATATGTTCCTCACGGATTTCGACGCGACGACGCTCAACACGCTCTGGGTGGACAAGAATCTGAAACCACGGGCTGATTCAGGCGTTCTCGCGGGACAGATCGGATTTTGAACTCGGTCAAGACCTTTGGAAACATTGTCGCATTCCGCAATCTGGCAAAGGCGACAGATGATGCAATCTCGCTCTTTGGCGATGAGAATGCCGGAGTAGTCAGATCTCCTGCGCGGTTTCGCGACTACTATGATGGTATGACGATGATAAAGGGCGCAGCACCACAAGGGCTATGCGGAACTGATTGCAGAGCTGCGTGCGAAGTTCACTGTTGGAGAGCAGGTCTTAGGCGAGGCGGCATGAGAAGGACTGTGCGTATTTTTGGCAGCATTCTGCGCCTGCGGAATATCCTCACGGCGTTTGACGACTCTCGCGGAGGACGATCTCTGCTGCCGCCGCGTGATCTGCAGGACTACCAGAGTGTCTCACCTCGATAGCACACCATATATTGACGGGCAGGAGAATGCGGAGAAGGAGAATATCAACGACGATGTTGTGTTCGAACTGGAACTCATTCGGCAGGTGGATATCAACATCGACTACATCCTCATGCTCGTGGAGAAGTATCATGCTGCGAACGGCGCGGACAAGAGCATCATCGGCGTGATCGACCGTGCCGTTGGGTCGAGCCCGGAACTCCGCAGCAAGAAGGAGCTGATCGACGGGTTCACTGCGACCGATCAATACGGATACTCGGGGTGATGGAGGACTGGCGCAGATACGTCACGGAGGAGAAGGAAAAGGCACTCGCCTCCATCGTAGCGGAGGAGAACTTGAAACCCGGACGAGACAGAGCACCTCGTCGCAAGCACGTTCACGACGGCCGTCTCAAGACCACCGGCACTGCTATTGACGCGATCCTCCCGCCCGTGCGCCGCTTCGGCGGAGGGCGTGCGGAAGAAAGCAACTCTGTAATAGAGAAACTGAAGGCGTTTTTGAGAAATTTATGGGGCTTGTGGGGGAATAGGTGCGTAGGAGTGAAGATGTATGCAGCTGACGAGAGGGAATGCCGAGAGTGCGCTGGTCGGTGCTTGGAGGTGACACACCCCTGCCGCGCCGTTCGCCCAGGAAATCTATCTCACGCATTTCATTGCGGGAGCATACTATGTGGAGGGGTGGGGCGATCTCGTTAAAGATATGCGGGCGGGGGATATGCTGAATCTCCTGCGCGAGCCGGAGAACGAACACGATACCCATGCGATCAAGGTCGTCGATGCGGCGACAAAAAGCTCGGCTATGCCGCGCCGCATGAACCACATCCCTGCGCGGCTCATGGATGCAGGAAAACTGCTCTATGTGAAGATCACACAGGTCGATGCGGATGATCTCGTGATGGAGCTTGATTTGTTTTGCGGGAGTAGGGGAATGGAAACTGTAGTCTGCGATGAGAGTATGCATGGCTAAAGGAGGCGCAGCGGGCGGCGCTCGAACGGCTGAGCACGCTCCTCTGCGCCTATGATGATCAGGTTTTTGCAGCAAAAAGCCCTACTGGGAACGCGCGGTATACGGAGGCGTTCGGTGCGCTTGAACAGCAGTGCTGTGCGGCCTTTGTTCGAGTTCGGAGCTGCGCCGTCGGATCGCCCTCGCGCGGCATATATGAACCGTGGAGCAGAACCGGATGCGGCGGCGATCGATGCGCAAATCGTGCAGGAGTTTCACAGAATACGAAGAAAAAGCTGCGGCAGATGGAGGCGGAGCGGGAGCGCGCAGCAAGATTCTCAAGGCGGAGGCGACGGATGATGGATGCGAAGCGGCTCAAGCATCTCTATCGGCAGCTCGCAAAGAAGCTGCATCCGGATCTCCAGCCGGAGCAGTCGGCGGAGATGAAGCGGCTATGGCAGGGGGCGATGGACGCCTATGCTCGGCGATCTCGCGCGGCTCGGAAAATTCTCGCCGCCATCGTGGAGTCAAAAATATGCGGATGCCGACGCCGCTGCCCAGGAGACGGGCAAGATGCCAGTACCTCTATGCTCGAAGAGATGCGGGCAGCACTGAAGCGAACCGAGGAGCGCATCCGAAAATGTGCGTGCAAAGCTCGGAACGACTGGAGCAGGAACACCCATTCAAACACTGTGCCCTGCTCGAAAACCCTCGGGCGATAGATGAGCGAAAGAGATGAACTAAAACGTCAGGATCGCGCGACTATGAGCGGAGTGCAAGGGCTGAAATGCAGCTCGCAATGATGATGCAGGGGGCGGGCGGAAGTGCCGCATTGAGCGTATAGACTTTGCTATGCGTCGGACTGTCTGTTTTCGTCGTATAGAAACACTTATTGCCGTATTTTTAGACCATCCATATCTGATAAAATGTTGTGAGGTTGTATAACCTGTCCATTATCTGGCAAAATGCATGCAAACAAATCCCCATGCAGCGCTCGCGGCGATTGTTCGTGAGCATATAGGGGAATATCAATGTCCTCAGGTAATGGATGCCCGATAGATGGCGTCAGCGGCCTTCGAGGACGACGTTGAAATCGTCGTCGCTCTGGCTGGCACGCAGATCCTGCGCGAGGGCGCGGGAGAAGCTGGCGATGAGCCCGTGGTTGCGCGCGAGTTTTCGCTTTGCATCGTCCATCGCTGTAGCCGCCGCTGAGGGGCGACGACGCGCGATGACGTGCGGGTCTTTCGCGATCTCCGCATAGAGGTTGTCGACGGTCAGGATGGTGACCTTGAACATGATCTTGGCGTCTGCGGGCAGCCTCGCCAGATGTTCCTCATGCAGCGCGAGCATGATTTCCTCTGCCATTGCCTTGTCGGGGGCAGTGGATGTCAACCTCAGCTTTCGAGGATGGGGACGAGTCCCTTGCGGACGATCTGCATGCCGACCTCAGGTGCACTGGTCGATGATGGCGCGGATGCCGTCCGGATTCGCCTGCTTGATAACGAGCGCATCTTCGTGCCAAGATGTGGCGCTCGTTGCGCAGTCAAGACAGTTCGTCGGTCGAATCGGCTTCATGAGCTGGACGCCGTCCTTTCCTCCGCAAGCCCTTGTCGACCTTCAGGATGGGGATGATGCCCTTTCTGATTCCAGAGGAAATCTACGGTAAAGAGGCTGTCGATCCGGCGATCCATGGTGTTCTCAAGAGATTGCCGCAGGATCTCGTGTTTGTCGAAGGAGGGGCTTTTGATGATGCGTGTGCGCATCTCGTGGACGATAGACATCTCCTCGTCTGCGTTGTAGGCGCTCTCGTCCGTATGCCCTTGAGCGCCTTCGGCGTGGGCCGCCGCGCTCTGGTCGAGCGCCGCGATGAAGCCCCTTGTCTGCGTCATGCGTCTGAGTTGTTCTGATTCATTGGACATACCTCCTGTTGAAATAGAGGGTGAAACCATCGATTGATTCTGTCCTAATATAGCGAAAGTGAGAGAAAATCAATAAAACTGATGGAATTTTAACAAAAATATGAATGATATTTGAGCTTTATGTGACCTGTGCCGTGAAATATCATCGGTGATTAGTAATACGTGAATGTGTTTTTGTATCGAGGGCTATCAATGAAAACAAGGATTTGGTACACGTCTATACAATCTGATTCAAGAAAAGTATTCGACACGTATGAAGGATGGCATCTGAGAAGCACAGCCGTTCAACTGTGGTGGATTTCCTATTGTCGGAATAGATAATTACCTCAAAAGGCGATGCGCGATGGGTACAATATGTTTTGTGGAGATTCGCCCGCCGCATACGGTCAGAGCTGTGCGTCCAGTGAAAGCCGTCGGCGGGAAACGCCGCGATCAGGTGGATTGACGATGGAGATCCACGGAGAGCACTATGGCATGCCGATCTGAGCTATGATGGTGCGGTGCGGACGATGAGAGCCTTTGTCAAGGCTGCAGTCCTTCCGGATGAACAGGGTGTATTGAGCCGCTGCCGGATGATCCGAAAAGGCAGCAGACGCATTCGGCGCACTCGCGGAGATCCTTCTCGGGGATGACGTGTATGCCGGCAGCTTCTGCAGAAGCTGCGGCGAAGCGATGAGGATACGCCGTCATGACGGCGGCTCGCTCTTTATGGGTCAGCTGGGCAGCGGGCGGGGCAATCGATCTGACGGTAGAGCGAGAGGGAGGATTTTGCTGCTGCTGCTGTGCAGTCGTGACGGCAGGCACGGGACTTGCTGTTGACGAGGATACTGTTCGCGGAAACGCAAAGTATCCCGCATGAGCGCGGTGCTGAATGCCCTCTGGGACGACTCGCATTCCCGCGGCGATGGATATCGGCTCCTGACAGCCATGTGTGCCGGCTTGTTCTGGACTCCCTGAGCGGACTTTGTGCGCGCTGTAGAATGATGCGCAGCACTCCTGCACATGGGACTGCACCAGCGGAGAAGATGTGAGAACGACTCAAGGGGGTACAGTAAAAGGTCTGTGTAGAAAATGTTGCTAAACTACTTTTCTTTTCTTATAAACACTTATTATATAAAAATAGAAAAGCTGTTTTGTATCATTTACTTGTAAGTAGGGAGAGATAGCCCTGTATCATGTCAGCCAGATTGCCTTCATCGGTATTGCCGAAGATAAGGTTGATCTCGGAGTGTAGCCCCAAGAGCCGTTTCTAGTCACGCCTTCTATACTGATCACGAAGGAAGAAGATCTGATTCAGGAACTGGCTGATGAGGAGCAATTGCTCGTCATCATGGATCAAGCATGTTTCCTGACACCGAAAGCATGGTTCGCAAAAAGTATGCCGGCGCGCATGGCATGCTGATTCTGTGCGCGGACAATCCGGATCAGTTGACGCACGAGGACTATGACGCAGTCGATGATATCTGGGTGAATCATGGACTGGAGCTGGCGCGGTTTCACTTCGCCAAACTTCCTGACGCATATCGCTGAGCGCAAGCACGCTGCTGCAGGAAACATGGCTGCAGGCGACGATCAATACGCTCCCAGATCTGATTTGGTTCAAGGATATGCACGGCATGCATCTGGATGTCAATGATGCCTGTACGGCGGTCGCAAGGAAAAAGACAGATGAGTGGAGACGAGATCATTACTATATCTGGAATATTCGTAGAAGTCTGCACAGCGAGTTGACTGCGTCTGCGCTGGAAACTGAGGCCGATGTCATAGCCGCCGAAAAACCTGTCTCGCTTGATGAGGAGGCTGCGAAGGCAGACGGCAGTCTGAGTAGCTTCAAGACCTACAAAACCCGATTTTCGACGGAGATATGCGATCATCGGCACAGTAGGCATTGCTCGTGATGTTACGAAGGAATACGAATATCAGCAGAATATCATCACATGGCGCTGCATGACCAGCTCACAGGGCTTTGCAAAACCGCCGTCAGTTAGATGAGTTCTTGTCCAACCTGGAGACAAAAGAGAAATGATCGTAGCGTGTCTCGACTTGGATCATTTTCAAGTCGGTGAACGACACATACGGTCATCTGGCAGGTGATGAGGCGACTTGCATGAGCCTCCGATTTAATCGAAAACATTTCTGATACGCTGAATGTTCCGGTCTGGCGGCGATGAATTTCTCATCATATTTACGGATGGTGGTGAGCCAGGATATTCAAGCGTATGCAGGCGTTCATTGATGATTCCTTTAGCTTTCAAAGGGGATAAGCGCTTTGATGCCTTGTCGGTCAGCGTGGGCATTGCCGAGGGGAAAATCGGTCATGGCTCATCTGATCCGCTGCTGCGAAAAGCGGATGAAGCGCTGTAGGGGCAGAAAGAGGCCGACGAGGCCGCTATGTGATCAGTCACCGCGATGAAGTCAGGGAAATGATACGCCAAAACGGGCTGCAACAGTCTCAACATAGATAAGGGACCGCTGCACCGAGTCTTTCTAGCTTCGCGCAACAGTCCCTTCAGCATTGACAAGTCGATTCCATCAGATACGCGCCCGTAAAAGTCCGGTGCATCGTCCGCGTGATCGTGAGGGCGAAGTCTCCGGCAGCGTAGGACGTCAGTACGGATGCCGGATAGTGAGATGGTGAGGCTGCCGTCCGCTGCTATATACCAGCAGAAGCCAGTGAGTCCTCGCTCTGCCGGATGCTGCGATGAGGAGCCTCCATGATGCCGCAGTGGGAAGTCATCCTGGAGGATGTCAGAGTACTGCGTGCGGAACGCTCGCAATGGCCTCGATCAGCAGCAGCGTACGATCCGTGACGATCTCATCGAGCGCGATCTGCCGTCCGCTTACGCGGTCGAACGTATACCGCTTTCGATACGGGGGAAGGGATGCAGCCCGCCCGTGTAGGCAGAACCCTCCATGAAGAACGAGATCACCCGATCATCGACGCGTCCCCACTGCGAAATTGGTACGGTATCGGTGTAGGTGACGAGCCTCCCGTCGCTCCTGCGATCCTCCCTCGCTGCATGTGCGCACGCGGCTGTGCCAAATAGCCATGGACTGTTCCACATTCCAGTCGCCGAGGGCTTTTTGCAAGCGGGGATGCGCTGTCATCCGTGAGTTCGAGCGACGGATAAACGCCGCAGAACACCTTGCTGCCGCTCTCGTCATAGACCGTCAGAATGTGATCCTCCACCGTCAGCCATGGGACGGGCGATGCGACCGAGCGCAGCCAGTCCCGCGCCTCGCCATCCTGCAAAGTCTGCGCTGGCTGTGTCGTCTCCTCGACGGTATCGTGCAGCACGATCTCCGTGCCCGCAGCGTGACGCTGCCGCGCAGAGGGGGCGAGAGGAGAAGTGCGGGCAGGAGGGCAGATAGAAATGATTTGATGTCTCGCGGGGAATTACCTCCGTAGGTTTCGCCGATCTTCGGGGACCCATTTCGGCAAAGGCTGTGCGCAGGCATCCTGTCAGTCCTGATCGTCATAGGACCAGCCGTACCATGAGGATGCAAGGGCGGTGCGCGCGTTCGCGTCGAGTGCCCTGCCAGTCAGCAAAGTTGACGCGGCGTCCGCTCGTCGAGACCGTTTCGCGCCGGAACGCTCGGCTTCGCTGCCGTAGGGGATCGACATCCTTGTTCAGATAGAGGATCTGCATCGAGGGTGTAGAACGGCTCGACCTGATCACCGTAGATGCCTGCAGTCCCTCTGTATGGGCGCTCGTTCCGACGCCGAGGTCGACCTCTGCCCAGACGATCTGGGCATCGTACACGATGCCGTAGCGATCCGTTGCGCTCGTCCAGCTCTCGTTGCGCGGCATCCGCTGCGTATCGACGTCGTAGACGTAGAGCCCCGTCCGTCTTTTGTCCCATCTGATGTGGAGCGCGTGAGGTCGGGGGAACTGCGTGTTCGCATTATTGATGGCGTACGGCTCGAGCGTCGATCCGTCCGCGCTAATCTCGTATGCCGCGCCGTAGACCTCGCTCGGATAGTTGTTGCAGAGGTATTGGAGTCCCTTTTTCTGCTCCTCGAGATGCTCGTCCCCCGCATAGTAGAGCGGATCCTTGTTCAGGAAGTGCCGGCTGATGAGAAGCTCGAGCCGCCCATTGTGGTCGAGGTCGGTGACGGCGGCGTAGAAGGTATCAGTGGCTGCGCTCTGCCATACCGCTCTTTTAGGATGCCGTCCCATGTGTGATAGAGGGTGTTGATTTCCTCCTGTATCACACCCGATGCCGCTCATCACGTCGAGCTGCGCCTCCGTGTCAATCGGTGCCGGGCGGCGGCGGCGGCACGTGAAGGTGAGAGCGCGGCAAGCGCTGCGCCGACACGGTTTTGAGCCTTGAGATTCATCGTCGTGCTGCCTCTCGTGGAAAAATGGTTTAGGAATTGCTGCTTGATCCGTCCCTTTTCCCCGCATCGATGACTGCCGTAGGCAAAGCCTGCCCACGAGGCGGCAAGCGCCTCACGCGGATCGTGGTTGAGCTCGTCGCCGCTCACCCAGCGGATGGAGCTTGGCGGCAGGGAGTGCCTCGTCAAAGGTCTGATACAGATCGGTCTGCTGAAAATCCCGTCCACTCATATTCGTATGAGGCGGGATCACCGTCAAAAGACACTGGCGGAGACGTGGTTTTCCTGCAGGTGGAGGGGCTGTCCACGTCCCGATAGCTGCCTTTTTCCACGGCGAGCAGCTGACAGCGCAGCGTTCCATGGTCGAGTGCGACGCGCTGATGAGGACGCTGTATAGGAGTATGAAGGATCATTGTCCCGTGAAGCAGCTGCCCGGGGAGACGGTCACGGTGCGGACATGATGCCAGCGCGTGCCGTGCTCGTCAATCTCACTGAGGGGCTGGAGGTTCATCAGATCGGGCCAATCGTAGCCGTTCTCTGCGCGGAGGCGTTCGAGCCGTCCGTCCGCAGAGATCTCGTAGAGCGGACAGGCTGATATCAATCAGGGATATCCACAACACCCGCCGCATGAGGACCGGATATATCCATCAGTGTCATCGCATGGCGAAACGAGCAGCTCGAGGCTGACCGTTGTGCATCGAGGTCGGTGACAGCGATGTGCGTCAGGCGGCGGTTGAAAGCGTCATGAGATAGGAGACTGCAGTGCCTGCCCTCGTCAGCGCGCGACGAACTCATGCCCTTCCACAGCGGCTCTGCCTCCGCGATCATCTGCAGCTGTGCCTCGGGGCTTGGCGCGGCTGCGCCGGGAGCAGGGCGGCAGATGCGTCAACGAGCGCGGCAAGTGCTGCGCCGAGAAACGTTTTTGAGTGGAATGAATGTCATTGCTGTACTTTCGTGAAAAATCTTTCTATCCCTTTGCCGTCGATGACGCCGTAGAGCAAAACCAGCCCCACGAAGGCGGCAAAGGGCTTCGCGCGGATCGCGTGTTGAGCTCGTCGCCGCTCATCCAATGTACGGCACTGGGCGGCGATGTAGATACGCTCAAAGTCCTGATAAAAGCCCGTCTGCAGGAAGGCTCGCATAAGGCATCTCGATATGCGAGGGTTGCCGTCGTAGATGCTGGCATAGGACGGGAACCTGCCTCGATGCGGTCGATGTCATGAGACGTTGTAATAGCCGTTTTTCCTCTGCGAGCAGCTCACGTGACGATGCCGCGCGCGATGGCAACCTGCTGATGGGCGATGACGGTATAGTGATAGTGACCGTGCTCGTCGGCTGTGATGGTTCGCGTACGGATGCTGTACGGACGTGATTGTCGGCGCTAACCTGATGGAGTGCGCGAGGCCGATCAGATCGGGGCGCACTGGCCGTTTTCCCGTCTCGGGGAGGCGTGCAAGGCGACCGTCGTGCCGATTTCGTAGATCGCCATCTCGACCATTGTGGGGATGCTGCGAAAGGGATATGGGGTGATGCCCTCAGCAACAGGCAGCATGGCGGCGTGACGGAAGAGCAGTTCGAGGCGTCCGTTGCCGTCGAGGTCGGTGACGGCAAAAGCGGGTCTGGGTGGAGTCATAGTTCAGCAGATGGGGCTGCGGTGTCTGCCCTTCGTCACCGAGCGACGAATTCGTCCTTCCAGAGTGGCTCTGCCTCGGCGATGATCTTCAGCTGCGTATTCGCATCGGCGGGATGCTTGATGTGCGCTGCGGTAGAGGATGAGGCATAGCAGACAGCTGGCGGATGCGGTGACCGCACTGAGAACAAGGTGCAGCGCTTGCGAGACAATCCTTTCTTGAAGTGTTTCATGGGGATCCTCCTTTCGTGCAATGCGTACAGGTGCGGCGTTTCGTACGCTCATCCTCGACCGCCGCTCCGTCGTGCGTCAGCTGTACCATGAGGACGTGAGCGCTTCGTGTGGTTTGCTCAAGATACTCCCATGAGATGGGATCGAGCGTGGGCCCGTCGTCGGTGCGGAGGCTCTCAGGCGGAGCTGCTCGGATCGTATGTGCGGCCTGTGACGAGGTCCTGGCTCCATGTATAGTACGGCTCGACGTATGCTCCGTAGACCCCGGCAGTCCCTCTGGTGATGCTCGTCTGCGCAACGATGAGCGCACCGTCCTCGAGGCGGATCGTGTACCCCTCGCCCACGATGCCGTATCGTTCTTGGCCGTCTTCCACGATGCTCTCGCCGGTCAGGCGTGCGGCAGATGCCAAATAGACGGACTGCCGTTTTACCCTGTCGGCCGTACATGGATGCTCATCAGGTCGGAAAGCCGCCGCCCTTATAGGGGAGCTCTGCAGACGTCCTGCTGTCCACGATGTCAAGCGGCACAAGACGTGTGCCGTCCGCGTTGATCTCATATGCCGCACCGTGGATATGCGCGGAAACATCTCCGCAAGCTCTGTGAGACCTTCTTTTTGCTCCTCTGAGATCTCGTTTCCCGCACGCAGGGAGCGGCTCATAGCTGAGCGTCCGGCGGCTGATGAGAGTTCGAGCCGCCCGTCGCCGTCAAGATCCGTGACGGCAGCGCAGAATTTATATGCAGTCATATTTTCGCGGCTGCGGATGCGGACTGTGTCAATCTCCGCCTTTAGGGGCGTGGGAGCGCGATTACATCCAGCTGTGCCTCTGCATCTGGGACCGTGGGCGCGGCGAGATGCTGCGCTTGTGCAGATGGAGAGGGCTGTGAGAGCGGCAAATGCGCATTTTGACAGCGTAGGTATGGAGCATTGTTCTCATCCTTTCGCGGTTCGAAATTACATCAGAACTTCACCTCGGGGACGGCGTCCGCGCCCTCCTTTGCTTTGAATTGGGGCTTTTGCGTCATGCCCATGAGCCCGCGAGAACATGCCGGGGAAGGTCGAGATGCGTACGTTGTACTCGCGCACTGCCTCGTTGTAGTCGCGGCGTGCGACGGCGATGCGGTTCTCGGAGCCGGACAGCTCACGCATCAGCTCGAGATACGCGTGTTTGCCTTGAGATCGGGATATGCCTCCGCGATGGCAAAGAGGCGGCCAAGTGCCCCCGTCAGCTCTGCGTTTGCCGCGTCCATCTGCTCCACGCCCTGCGCACCCGCAAGTTTGGCACGCGCGTTTACAACCTCCTCGATGATGGTTTTCGTGTACGTCATAGCCCTTGACCGTGTTCACGAGGATTCGGGATGAGGTCGCTGCGCCGCTGCATCTGGTTCTCGACCTGTCCGTAGGAGGCATCGACGCGGATCTGCCTCCTTCAGTCCGTTATAGAGGGAAGAAGCCGCCGAGGGCGATGAGGATGACGACGAGAGTGACTGACCCCGACGGAGATAAAGCCCTTGTTGTTCATCGTAAAAACTTCCTTTCGTGTAATGCAGCCCAGATCGCTCAGGCGCCCTTCCACCGTGCTGCCGCACGGTCCCCCTCCCCGCTTTGGCAGGGGAGGCTTTGGGATTGAGCATAGTAGACTTCAACTGCAATTGCCTGACGCACCGCCGCCGCCCGAGGAGGCTCCGCCGTAGCCGCCGCCACCCGAGCCACCGCCGCTGCGATAGGTTGGGCGGTCATCCTCATCATATCTGCCACTGCCCGATCCACCGCCCATGTTGCCGTATTTTCCGGAGCTGAGGAGGTTCAGCAGAGCGGCCAGCGAGAAAGACGGCAGCGAATACCTGCCCCACAATCCAGAGGAGGGCAGGAGGCAGGGATGAAGATGAGGAAGCCGAAGATGTAGACGTAGAAAGGTTCACTGCCGCCCTCGTCGACGGAGTCCGGCACGGTGACATGCGCTTTCTCGCACAGCCGTGCGCCGACCGTCGGCGTAGCCCTTTCGGACCTCCTCGGAAATATCGTCCTTGTCAAAGGGGAACTCCGGAGCGAATGCGGTTGACGGCGTAGGTCGTGTCGTGCTCCTGCTCCATCTCGGTCAGGGGCAGACCCGAATGGGAAGAACACCTCGCGCTCCTCCTTTGCGATAAAAGAGCAGCGCTGTGTTCCCGTGTGCCGCATCCTTCAGCTGCCAGTCGGCAAAGAGCTGCTGCGCAAAACCGCCTTGCATCCACGCCGTTGAGCGTCGGCATGGTGACAACAATCATCTGTACATCGGCCGCGTTCGTGAGATCGCCGCCCATCCGCTCAATCGCTGTCGCATCCTCCGGCATCAGCATTTCGCCAAAGTCTGCTACGCTGCCCAAATGCGTGGGTTTCGCGGGGATCCGAGGGCGGCACCAAAGGCTTTCGAGGGCCAACGCCGTACTCCGCAGCTGCCTTTTTGTGCGAGCGTGACATACGCCTGCAGGATCGCGGGGGAGTAGTTCTCTTTTCGGAACTCTCCCTTCATCGCGTCGAGGACGCTGCCAGCGTAGCCGTCCGTGATGGCGCCCTCGAGACCGTAGCCGACCTCGATGCGGAATGCGCGGTCATCCTAGCGATGAGCAGGAGGACACCGTTGTTCAGCCGCGCGTCGCCGATGCCCCAGCTGCGAAAGAGTTCGTTCGCGTACGACTCGATATCCATGTCGCCGAGCGTCGGGACGGTGACGACGACGACTTCCGCCTTCGTTTTGCTGCGCAGCTCCGCACCGATCTTTTGCGATCTGCGCGGCATCCTCGGCCGAGACCATACCCGCCGTGTCAACAATGTACGCGCGCTGCGCGGGCTTTCGCGAGCAGATCGCTCGCCGTGACGGATCGTCGTGCCGAGCAGCCGGCTTTGGGCTGCATCCGCCAAAGGGCTGCCGATGGCGAGCAGGAGCATGAGTACAAGGAGGCGTGCGAGGAATCAGCGCCCTCTTTGGCACCGTTCATATCATCCACATCCTTTCAGGTGCGCTCGCTTACATACATACTTAATGTCATTGTAGCATACTTTTTAGAATTTTTGAACCTGTCATAAATGACAGGGTTCAAAAGACCCTAGAAAGATAAAATCAGCACGAAAAAGTCCCCGGCTGTGCGGGGACTTCGTTACGATATCAAGTGCCTCCAGCAGGGTGTGACATTTTTTCGTAGATGCCGCGATCTTTGAGGAGTTTCACCATAGTCTCCCCGATATGCGCGACAGTCTCGGCGACGGGGATGCCCGCTCTGTTGAGCGCCTTTACCTTGTCCGAGGCCATTTCCCTTACCACCGGAAATGATCGCGCCAGCGTGCCCCATGCGCTTGCCTGAGGCGCCTGGCGGCCGGCGATAAATGCGGCGACCGGTTTTGTCCTGCATATTCTCCTGGATCCATTTTGCAGCGTCTTCCTCTGCATGACCGCCGATTTCACCGATCGCGAGGACGGCGTAGGTGTCCGGATCATCACGGAAGAGCTTTTAGAATATCAATGAAGTCGAGCCCCTTGACCGGATCACCGCCGATTCCGACAGTTGTTGTCTGACCAATGCCTGCATTCGTGAGCTGGAACGCTGCTTCGTAGGGTGAGGGTACCGGAGCGAGAGATAACACCGACATGACCTGGCTTACTGATGGTCGCCGGCGTGATGCCGACCTTAGACTGCATGGAGGTGAGCAGGCCCGGGCAGTTTGGCCCAAGCAGGCGCGTGCTCTTACCGCGCATGTAGCGGCGCACCTTTACCATGTCCAGCACGGGGATGTGCTCAGTGATGCAGACGACGAGGTTGAGCTTGGCATCTACCGCCTCCATGATGGAGTCCGCAGCAAAAACGCGCGGGGACGTAGATGACAGAGACGGTTGCACCCGTTGCCTTGACTGCGTCTGCGACTGTATTGAATACGGGCACACCTTCAATGGTCTGACCTGCTTTGCCGGGCGTAACGCCGGCGACAATCTTCGTGCCGTAGGCGATCATTTTGCTTCGTGTGGAACTGTGCCGCCTTACCAGTGATTCCCTGGACGATGACTTTGGTATCTTTTATCAATCAGAACTGACATTGCTTGACCTCCCGTTCCTTTATTCCTTTTCCCGCGCTTCTGCGACAAAGCCGAACGATCTGCTCGGCGCCTTTCTCCATTATGGGGCAGGTGAATACGTTCGCAATGGGGGGTGTTTCGGAGGATCTCGCGTCCCTCTTCGACCATTGAACCTTCGAGGGCGTACGACGACAGGGACGGGGAGGGAATGGCCGTCTTTGGAGACGATGTGCGCAGCCTCGACAATGCCCTTCGCGATGTTGTCGCAGCGGTTGATTCCGCCGAAGATGTTGACGAAGATGCCCTTTGCCTGTCCTCCGGAAAGCATGATCTTGAACGCCTTGGCGATCTTTTTCAGGCTCAGAGTCACCACCGACATCGAGAAAGTTCGCCGGCTCACCGCCATAGAATTTAAGCATATCGACGGTCGCCATAGCAAGTCCCGCGCCGTTGACCATACATGCGACATCGCCGCCGAGGTTGACGTAGTTGAGCCCCGAGGCAGCGGCGCTACGCTCCTTTGGATCCTCTTCGCTCTCATCACGCAGAACTGCAATATCCGGGTGACGGTAGAGGGCGCTGTCGTCAAAATTGATCTTTGCATCGAGTACGACCATCTTATCATCCTCGGTGAGGACGAGCGGATTGATCTCAATCTGCGAGCAGTCCTTAGCAATAAAGGCGCTGTATAGCTTTTGCATGATTGTGACCGCTCTGCGGATCGCCGGCTCTGGGATATTGATGGCGTATGCCATGCGTGTTGCCTGGAATGCAGCAAGCCCGGTCACGGGATCGATGTACTCCATGAAAATCTTTTCCGGCGTCTCTGCAGCCACGTTCTCAATATCGACTCCGCCCTCCCTCAGAACCCATCATGACGATGTTTGCAGTCTGACGATCAACGATGAAGGAGAGGTAGTATTCTTTTTGATCTTTGAGGCTTCCTCGATGAGGAGGCGTTCGATGACCTTGCCCTCGGGGCCGGTCTGATGGGTGACCAGGGTCTTGCCGAGCAGTTCCTGGGCGAACGAAGCTACCTCCACAGGCGTCTTGGCAATCTTGACGCCGCCCGCTTTTGCCGCGGCCGCCCGCATGGATCTGCGCCTTAACGACGACAACGGGTACGTCCAGTTTCTCTGCGCTGGTGACAGCCTCGCTGACGCTGAGTGCCGGCAGCCCGTTCGGTACGTTCACGCCATACTCACGCAGAAGCTGTTTGGCCTGGTACTCATGAATATTCATCTAGTCATCCTCCCTTAATTTTTGTGAGCAGAACTTATCTATAGATACTATCTTACCCTTCTTTCATAGAAATGTCTAGCGATTTTGTATAAACGGGTGATTGAAAAAAACTTGGATTGCTATAAGTTGTTTCTATAGATATGACGTGGTCCTAATGAAGTGTTCATACATCATCGAGCTTGTAGACGGTCTCCGCCTCCATACCTCGCCCATGCGCAGCTCGGGCTGCAGAAACGTCGGGTTGGCGGGCGCATTCGGGAAGAACTGTGTCTCGAGGCAGAAGCCGCCGCGACGCGGAAAGGGGATGCCGCCCTTGCCGATGAGAGGCTTTTCGCAAGCGCGTTGCCCGTGTAGAACTGCATGCCGACCTGCGTTGTGTAGCAGGAGAGTGCGAGTCCCGTTTTCTGCGATGTGACGCGTGCCGCCTTCTTTGAGGTGGGAATACGGTTCGGGGGCGAAGTCGCCGCGCAGGACCCAATTGTGGTCGTAGCCGCCTGCCATCTGCAGCTGGTCGTAGTCCGCATCGATGCGCTCACCGATCCTGTGCGGTGCCGTGAAGTCCATCGGTGTGCCGACAACCGGGAGAATGCGTCCGTCGGGCAGGGGACTCCGCATCCGCCCATGTGAACTCGTCGGCGTAGATCTGTGCTTCGTGGTCGAGTACGCTTGCTGCAGTCGCGCCCTCGAGGTTGAAGTAGGTGTGGTTTGTGAGGTTGCAGATCGTATCTGCGTCGCTGACGGCACGGTAGGAGATCGAGAGTGCATCGTCGTCCGTGAGGCGATAGGCAACCTTTGCCGCGAAGTTGCCGGGGTAACCGCCCTCGCCGTCGGGGCTGACGACGGCGAACTCACGCCGCCGTCCACGATTTCCGCCGTCCAGAGATGGTGGTGCAGCCCCTTCGAGCCTCCGTGGATGTGGTTTTTGCTTCTTGGAACCCGTGTTCAGTTCGAGCTGATAGGGGCGCCCTGCGATCGTGACGCGTCCGCCCGCGATGCGGTTTGCGTGCCGTCCGACGACAGCGCCCATCGAGGCGGTGTCTGCGACGTAGTCCTCGCCGGTCTCATAGCCGAGCACGATGTCGAGCGGTTTTTCCCCGACGAGGTCGTTCGAACTTCACAAGACGCGCGCCGTAGGTGGTGATGGCGACGGAGCTGCCGCGCTCGTTTGTCAGCGTATAGAGTTCGATTCGGTCACCGCCCGGCATCGTGCCGAACAGTTCCTTCTTCAGCTCTGTCATTGTAGATTCCCTCCGCAGCAGCTGTGCCGCCATTGAAAATGACAATCGAAAAATCCCTTTTTATTTTATCATATCTTTTAGGGATTTGCCATGAAAAAAACGAAGAAATAATTGCACCTGTGGGGCAGTCCTCCGCCGCCTCGAGGGCATCGTCCTGCTCTGTCGGTATGGGCTGGCGTATCAGTACAGCAGACCGTGCTGCATGGTCGATGCGAAAGACGGCGGGCAGGCGCTCTGCACACATGCCGCAGCAGACGCATGCGGCTTGGTCGATGGATAGGTTCATAAGCGTTTTCCCAAAACGAGAAATTTCCTGCTGTGCCGAGCGCAGCAGGGAAATTCTCTCAAAAACATAACACAGCCTACAGTATGGCGTAAAATGACGTTCTTGTCTGTGCCTTTTGCAACAATCAGCGATTCCTCAGATTCCTGCGCTCGCGTCTGAGCCCTCGAGCATCTTGTGCAGGTAGGCGCGGATCTCGACACCGTGCTCCATCTTCATGACATCGGCGAGGAGTTCCTTTGCCTGTGTCGATGTGACAGAGCGGATCATCTCCTTGACGCGCGGAATTGACGGTGCGCTCGTGGAGAGCTCCGTGATGCCCATGCCGAGCAGGATGACGGCGGCATACGGGTCGCTCGCCATCTCGCCGCACATGCCCGCCCAGATGCCGCGCTCGCGCGCTCTGGATCGTGCGCTGGATGAGGCGCAGGACGGCGGGGTTGAACGGGTTGTAGAGGTTCGCGATCTGTGCGTTGCCGCGGTCGACCGCAAGGGTATACTGGATGAGGTCGTTCGTGCCGATGCTGAAGAAGTCGACGTACTGTGCGAGCAGCGGCGAGACAACAGCGGCCGCCGGCGTCTCGACCATGATGCCGATCTGCACGTCATCGGAGTACTCCTTGCCCTCGTGGGCCAGCTCTACCTTTGCCTGTTCGACGAGCTTCAGCACGCGCTGGATCTCGCTCACGCTGATGACCATGGGCACCATCATTGCCGCTTTGCCGTAGAGACCGGCACGCAGGATCGCCTTGATCTGCGGGAGGAGAGATCGTGCCGATCCAGGCTGATGCGCGCGCACGGTAGCCCAGGAACGGATTCTCCTCGGGCTCGATGTTGAGGTAGGGGAGGCTTGTCACCGCCGATGTCCATGGTGCGGATGATGCAGATATGCCCGCCGCATTTCTCCACGGCAGAGCGGTATGCCTTGAACTGATCCTCCTCGGTCGGGATCGTGGTCGACCCCATAAAGACGAACTCGGGCGGAAGAGTCCGACGCCCTCCGCGCCGTAGGTGAGCGCGTTGTCCACGTCCATGTGCGTGCCGATGTTCGCGGTCAGCTCGATGCGCACGCCGTCCTTCGTGACGGCAGGCAGATCCTTGAGCGCGGCGTAGTGTGCCGCGAGTTTCTTCTGCTCCTCGATCTTGGTTTGATAGAGCGAACGCTCCGCCTCGGTCGGGCGGATGATGATGTCGCCGCGGCTGCCGTCGAGGATGATCTCGTCGCCGTCATGGATGAGGTTGATCTTGTCGCCGATGCCGAGCACGGTCGGGATCGCGCGCGCCTAGCGATGATGACAACGTGGCTTGTCGCGCTGCCCGAGCCGAGGATGACGCCTGCGATCTGCTCCGTGGGCATGCCCGCGACGACGGACAGCTCGATCTCTTCACCGCAGAGAATAACCTGCCCCGCGCCAATCTCAGGTTCCTTGACGCCAAGGACGTATTTTTGCGATACGCTTGCCAACATCGCGCAGGTCGACCGCGCGTGCAGCGAAGTACTCATCCTCCATCTGCTCAAAGAGCTGTGCCTGCTCATCTGCCGCATCGAGGATGCCGCGTGGGGCACTGCCTGTCGCCTCGATCTTGGAGCTGATGTTGTCTGCCATCATGGGATCCTGCACCATCATACGGTGCGCCTCGAGGATTGCTGCCTGCTCGGTCTGCGTCTCTTTCCTGAGACGTTCAATGGTCGCGAGAAGAACTTCGGTGACGGCAACAATCGCCGCCTTCGCTTTGCTCTGCTCCTCCGCAATCGAGCCAGGCTGGTACGCCGACAGATAGCCGTCGAGGTTCTGCCCTGCGAGCATGACCTTACCAACGGCAATGCCAGAGATAACCCCTTTTCCGCGAATGTTTTTCCGCCATATTTATACCCCCCTATGAAAAAACGCCGCGAGGCAAACAGTACACTGCAAAACCTCGGGCGTTCCCAACTTCCTGGATTATTCTTCCCGAACTTCGAGTTGACGAGATCGGCCAGCTCCTTCACGGCCGCGGCCTCATCCTCGCCCTCAGCAATGATGGTGAGTTCTGTCCCTTGACAAGCCCCATGCTCATCAGCATGAGAATGCTCTTGGCATCAACTTTCTTGCCTTTCGCCTCAATCTGGATCTTGGACTTGAACTTTGTTGCCGTCTGGACGAACACCGATGCGGGACGAGCGTGGATGCCCGTCTTGTTCTCAATGATAACTGTTTCCTGCGTCATGTGAACCTCTCCCATCCGAATAGTTGATCAGCCTGTATTCCCCCTCGCACGCACGGGTTTTCTCTGCGCACGCGAATGAATGTCACGGTCATTATACTATAAAAGAAATGAAAAAAGGGCAGAAAGAGACTTTTTATATTTCCTGTAACAAGCAGGAATTTTCGCATTTATGTCGAAAATCTCTTAGAATACCTTTATGAGTATGGTCGTTATGGATGACCTGGGGCAGGGAGGAGATGTGTTGCAGATGCAGATCCGTATCTCCGCCATCGTCCTTGCGCTTTTTATGAGCATCGGGCTCGTCGTGGGGAGCATCCTTCTGCGGCCAGCGCTCACGCAGACGCTCTATATCAAGTTTGCAGCGCTCATTGCCGGTGCAGGACTCCTGTGACAGCCTACAACCATCTCCTAACGCGTCGCCGCTCCCCTGTCGAACCATCCTTCCAGGAGAGCGCACTGGCTGCCGATTCGTCAGATATGTATACGGCAGCGTCTGTCGATGCGGTACCTGCGGAGGTGCCGCCGTCCGATATCCCAGTACTGCATCCGACTGAGGATGTGCCGGAGGAAACAGGTCGTCATGACAGAGGAGCTCCTGCCGGATGATCTTGACGACCTGCTCGATATGGCGTTCGAGGCGGCGGAGGAGGATCCTCTGCATGCGGTTGCGGCATATCAGCGGGCGCTGGAACGGTATCCGAACGACTCCTATATGCCGTATCTCATCATCGAACTCTCCACGCTTTACAAACGCTTGGGGAACTACGATGCGGCACTGGCGCTCTTTGATCAGGCGCTGGCTCTCCCCCTCATTGCGAAGAACGCCGCCATGGCACAGGAGTTTCGGCGCTCCCAGAAAGCCCTGGCTGCCGTTTCTCATATGCTTGCAGCACAGGGTACGCCTGCACTCCCCTTTGGAGAGGTTCCAAAAAGAACTGCTCGCGGAAGCGGAATCGGCGTGCGGATGCGCAGACAACATCTGACATTTTTAGTAAAAATGGAGGAATACAAATGAGCGTTGACATCCTGGGACTTCCGGTCATCAGCATAACCGAGGGACGCGAACTCGGCATGAGCAAGACACTGCTCATCGATGCACCGAACCGCGTCGTGGCGGCAATCACGATTGAGGACGAGGACTGGTACCGCGGGGTCAAGCTCATCCCCTACGACAATGTCATTGCGGTCGGCGAGGACGCCGTTACGATCAACAACAGCGAGAACATCCTGACGCTGGATGCGGCAGGTGATTTCGAGACCCTGCTCGACGACAATATCCGCGTGATCGGCACGAAGGCGATTACACGCTCGGGTGTCATCCAGGGCAATATCACCGAGATCTTTATCGGTGAAGACGGCAGCATTGAAAAGTGCGAGATTACGACGCCGGAGGGGCTCTACGTCTGAGGTGACGGCGGATCAGGGTCTCGATCTTTGGCAAGGAAGTTACGGTCATCTGCCGGAGGGCGATGCCGGAAAATCTGATGCAGCGGCTGCACGGCGGCACCCGCTGTGACTGAGCCTGCAGCAGAACCTGCTGCGGCTGAGCTGGTGGCAGAACCCACGCCCGAGGGCCTGCTGCTCCGGCCGAGGTCCCCGCAGAGGAACCTGCTCGGCAGAGGAGGCCTCTGCAGTGCCCGAATCCGTGGTGGAACCGACGATCGAGGAGCTCGCCGTTGCGGATGAGTCTGCGGCTCCGGCTGAGGTTCCGCAGAGGAGACCCCGGCGGAGGAGCCCGCTCCTGCGGCAGAGCCTGCGGAGGAAAAAGAACGCGGAGCGCGTGAACGAGGACCGTCACCGCCGCTTCCTGCTCGGCAAGAAGGCGACGCGCACGATCAAGATGGACAACGGCGTTGTCATCGTTGAGACGAGGTGCCGACATCACCGAGGAAGTCCTGCAGAAGGCGAAGCGGCAACAAGTTCATCGAGCTTTCGATGAGCGCACAGTAAGAGATCATAGAACTCGCTGATAAATTCAGCCGCGTCATCTTGACGGACTTTAGTTTTATCGGCGAGGTCCTATACAACTTCATACGGGGAGCTGACAGCAGTCGGCTGAGAGGGGGCAATGCGTCCCGACCCATAACCTGATTTGGATAATGCCAACGTAGGGATATATGAACGCACAGCGCGGTTATGTCATTGGCATGGCCGCGTTTTTGTATGGAGAATTTTACATGAAAAACACACAAACATACCCGCAAATGCCCTGATATGGTTCGGTGCGGGGGTCTCGCTTGCGGAGATACTCACGGGGACATTCTTTTGCACCGCTTGGTTTTTCGAGATGGCGGCATTGCGATTATCGTCGGGCATACCATCGGCTGTATCCTGCTCTTCCTTGCGGGACTTATCGGGGCACGCACGCGGCGAAGTTCGATGGAGACGGTTAAAGATGGCGTTCGGTGCACGGGGCGGGCTGCTGTTTGCCGCACTGAACGTCCTGCAGCTCATCGGATGGACGAGCATCATGATCTATGACGGTGCGCTTGCGGCAAATACTGCGATGCATGCGGGACACTGGCTCTGGTGCGCGGTCATCGGTGTGCTCATCATTGTCTGGATCCGCATTGGAATCCTGCGCATCGAACGCGTGAATGCTGCTGCAATGATGGGCCTCTTCCTCCTCACGGTGCTTCTTTGCTCTGTCATTATGCAGGGCAGCAGCGCAGCACCCTCTGGCGAAGGAGAGGCGATGAGCTTTGCAATGGCGCTCGAGCTGTCGATTGCTATGCCGCTCTCGTGGCTGCCGCTCATCTCGGACTATACGCGTGAGGCGGAGAAGCCGACTGCTGCCGCCGCTGTCAGCGCAGTTGTCTATGGGCTGGTCAGCTGCTGGATGTACTTCATCGGCATGGGCGCGGCGATCCTTACAGGAGAGTCGGACATCGCGCAGATCATGCTCCATGCGGGGCTTGGTGCGGCGGGGCTTGGTGTCGTCATCCTCTCCACGGTGACGATGACCTCACCTTGATGCATATTCGGCGGGCGTCTCAAGTGAGGAGCATTGTGCGCAGCGTATCAGGGGCGTACAGTTGGTATTGGCGTGACCGTATTCGGCACAGCAGCGGCAGCCCTCTATCCTATGGATGACATTACGGGCTTTCTCTACATCATTGGCTCCGTTTTTGCGCCCATGATTGCCGTGCAGATTGCAAGCTACTTCATCCTGCGCGAGGATGCAGCTGCTCGCTCTGTTCATGTCATCAACCTCGTCGTCTGGTTTTATTGGATTCCTCTGCTATCGCTGTCTCATGACGCTCGATACTCCCGTCAGGGAGCACCCTCTGCCGACCATGGCAATCACACTCGTGCTTGCGTTTGCTGCGAATCGTGTGTGGGGATACGAAAGGAAGGAACCGTATAATGAATCCATCGACCTTCGATCGAATCCGCCGTATCGCCCCGCTCATCCACTGCATTACAAACTACGTCACCGTGAATGATGTTGCTAATGTCCTCCTCGCCATCGGGGCGCGCCCGATCATGGCGGATGACCCGGACGAGGCAGAGGAGATCACGGCACTCTGTGCGGGACTCTGCCTCAACATCGGCACGCTGAACGCGCACCATCCCGAGTATGCTCGCGGCGGGCAAACACGCACGCGCTCTCGGACATCCGTCGTACTCGACCCCGTCGGCGCGGGTGCGAGCAGGCTGCGCACCGAGACTGCTCTGCGCATCCTCGATGAGGTGCATCCGACCGTTGTGCGCGGCAACATCTCCGAGATTCGTACACTGGCGGTCGGGGCGGCACAACACAGGGGGTCGATGCAGATGCGGCGGATGCCATCACGGAGAGAACCTGCGGAAACGGCGGACTTCCTGCGTGGCTTTGCGGCACGCACGGAGGCGATCATTGCCGTCACTGGGGCAATCGACCTTGTGACGGACGGCGTGATTACGTACGTCGTCCGTAACGGACGCGCTGAGATGGGACGGGTCACGGGCACGGGCTGTCAGCTCTCCGCGCTTCTTGCGGCGGCCTCGCTGTTGAGCCTCTGGGATTCCTCGCGTCCGTTGCCGAGACCGTTGCCCTGATGGGCGCTGCGGGGGAGCTGGCATGGGCACGCATGGAGGAGTAGTGATGGCAACGCGACCTACCGGACGCGCATCATTGATGCCATTTATCGCATGACGGGCGAAGAACTCGCTGCGCGTATGAACATCACGAAGCTCTAGTTCTATGATAAATGTTATGGACAAAAAGAAAATGCAGTATGCATGGTAAAACCGTAACAGTTGCCATAGACCAAAACTTTGAGGAGGAAGCACGATGAAAATGCACACGCACTGACCATTGCGGGCAGCGATTCGAGCGGCGGCGCGGGCATTCAGGCGGATCTCAAGACCATGATCGCGCACGGCGTCTACGGCATGAGCGCACTCACCGCGCTCACCGCACAGAACACCACAGGCGTCACGGACATCCTCGCCGTCACGCCCGCATTCCTTGCGGCACAGCTCGATGCTGTCTTTACCGACATCCGCCCGATGCAGTGAAGATCGGCATGGTCGCGGATGCTGCACTCATCCGCGTGATCGCCGAGAAACTGGATGAATACCATGCGCGGAACATCGTCGTCGATCCCGTCATGGTCGCAACCAGCGGCGCACGTCTCATCAGCGAGGATGCAGTTGAGGCGCTCGTCTCACTGCTCCTGCCGCGTGCGGCGATCATCACGCCGAACATCCCCGAGGCGGAGGTGCTTTGCGGATACGGCAATCACCGACCGAAAGGGCATGATTGCGGCAGCGGCACGTATCTATGAACGTGCACACACAGCAGTCCTTATGAAGGGCGGGCATAGTGTTGATGATGCGAACGATCTCCTCGTCGACGGTGCAGGCGCACGCTGGTTCGAGGGACAGCGCATTGCGACTACGAACACCACGGCACGGGCTGTACGCTTTCGAGGCGCAATCGCCTCGAATCTTGCACGCAGGATGACACTTGATCGTGCGGTCGAGCGTGCGAAGGCATATATCTCAGGCGCACTCGCCGCGGGGCTTGAGCTCGGCGCAGGCAGTGGTCCCTTGGCACATGGATTTGATTTGAAAAGCGCCTTTATCGACTCAGATTCAGCCTCCCACGTCACAGCGGGGAGGGGGATCACTCGTCAGAGTGGTGGAAGGGGCGCTCTATCGTAAAGGAGATTATCGTGCTTGATTCTGAAAAACCCGCAAACTTACCCTCGCCGGCATCCTCGTCGCGGCGGCTGTCCTCGGAGGCATATTCAGCTTCCCTGTGATGGGGAGCCGCTGTGCACCGATGCAGCATCTCGTCAACATCCTCGCCGCCGTATTCCTCGGCCTCTCTGGGCTGTCGGTGTTGCCTTCTCCGCGAGTCTGCTGCGTAATATTGCAGGCGTTGGCAGTCCTCATGGCATTTCCGGGCAGCATGATTGGCGCACTCTGCTGTGGAATGGTCTACTACTATACGCGTCGGATCGGGGCTGCCTGCGTTGCCGAGGCGTTTGGTGCAGGGCTTCTCGGTGCACTCGCCGCCCTACCCTGTTGCGGCTTTCCTCATGGGGCTGAACCCCGCGAGCTACACCGTCTATATTGTCCCTTCCTCCTCTCCACGGGTGCGGGCAGCCTCCTCGCCTATGTCCTCCTGCGCTTCCTTCTGCCGAAGCTGCGGCGGGATTAAACGGTTTGCATCCCCTCTGTTCTGCGATATTTTTGGGAAGAATCGCACATAAAATTGCCCCCGCGCGTTAGACTTGGAATATCCAGCGTTCGGGGCATTAAAATACGATGATACACTCAGAGCCGAATACGCTCGATGTGCTCCATATCCACGGTGACGACCGCCATATCGAAAGGCGATCTCGTGAGAGGATGAGGGTCGTCGCCGACGGCGTCGATGGTTTCCTGATAGCCCGGGATCTTCGCGGCAAACAGTTTCGCGAGGTCATAGACGGTGTGTGCGGACTTGACAGCGCGGCCGCTCGCACGGACGTGTTCTGTGGTATCGTTGTGTGACGGTGGTGAATGCGGATGTTCGGATTCGCTGCGAGTTCGACGACCTTTTTCGTTGTCCTTGAACGTGGCGAAGTAAATGCGGTGCTCCTCGGGCGCATGGTAAAAATTCACAATGCGTACGTGCGGCAGTCCATCCGTCGTCGTTGCGAGTGCAATTTCACGCTGTTCACGCATCATGCGCTCGAATTCATCCTCATGTTCATTTGTTTCCCTCTATTCTTATGCTGTTACTTCTCCGTCCGTATTCCTCGGACATAGGCACCAGCGCGGCATGCCGCTTCCCGCATCGAAGGCGGCGATGCAGATATCGATTTCCGCTGTGCCAAGCTCTGCGAATGGTATCCTGACGACCTGCTCATAGCCGATGATCGTGCGCGTGCCGTCCGTGAGCGGTGTGCGCTCGACTCCTATAGTCCAGCATGCGCCCCGTCTCCGATCCACTTCGATATGTCAGCAGATTCCATGCGGGATAGCCGATAAGCGTGTCTTGATAAAAAGGCTCTCCCGCGGAACACGGTAGCCCTCGGGCAGACGATTCGGATAGTTCTGTTCCGCCGGAATTGGCGATGTCTCCGCCCAGAGGGCGACCGGCTCGACGCGTGAGAGTGCGGGGGCGGGACCTGCACTCACTGTGGGCAGCGCACAGCAGAGAAGGGCGAGGCACGGCGAGGAGTGTGAAGAAATGGCCGCATGGAAGTCTCCTTTGTATCTGATATGTCTCATGGACATACGTGCGTAAATTTGGCCTGTGGAGTATTGTAACACAGAATCCATTATATTTATGGAATCGCTGATAAAATGAAAGTCCATCAGATTGGCGTAGATTTTTCGTCCGAACAAGGCGGAAAAACCGGACGCAGAGTGGTGCTCTGTGGAGGATTTTTCCGCCGAAGTGCGGGCAAAAAGATGACGTCAAGATGATGGTGCTGGATTTATCAGTGCTTCCTATAGAAGAGCACGCCGATACTTTCTGCCGGCGTGCTGTCGTGTGTATGAGGTTACGAGGATTTCTTCCGCTCAGTACGACCTTGCTGAAGAGCCAGGGCGATGCCGAGGGAAGACGAGGAGGCCGAGCATCTCGGCGGTGTCGCGCGAAGTCGCTGCCGACGATTGCGAGCGGTGCCTCGCCGCCGCCGTTCGAGACGGAGACAACGATGACGCCCGCGAGCAGGACGCCAACGATGGATTCACCGACAATGAGTCCGGAGGCAAAAGAGTGTGCCGCGCCTGAGTCCCGTCGCCTCTGCCTCTGTACCGCTGCTGCTGCGCAGATGGCGGTTGAGGAAGTAGCCGAGGATGGCACCAACGACGAGCGGCGTCTGGATGACGGGCGGGAGGTAGTGCCCATGCCGACAGCAAGCGGCGGTAGTGCAAGGCTCTTTGTACTGCGCTTGAGGAACTGATCAATGAGGAACCAGAACCACACCGACACCAATGCCGATGTAGATATACCCCATGCAAGCTTGCTGGAGAAAAATTCCGTGCACTCGTTGTCATGAGCACTGCCTGCGGCGCGGAGCGCCCTGTGCGGGATCCATGCCGCGCGCGGCATTGCGCCCGGGAAGCCATACGCCTCATAGGGAGGTTCAGTACAGGTGCAATGACAAACGCACCCGACAATGCAGCCGATGAGGAGTGCGACCTGCTGACGCCATGGGGGTTGCACCGACGAGCCAGCCGGTCTTGAGATCCTGCATGTTATCGTTCGAGATGCAGGCGATCGCAAGTGATGATTGATGTCGTAAAGATGGCAGTTGCTGTCGCGATCTCACCGCCCGGCGGTTCAAAAGATGCCGAAATGAGGAGCACAGTGTGTACACGACAAGCGAAGAAACGATGATGCCGAGGATGCCGATGCCGGAGATCGGACTCGCGGATGTGCCGACGAGTCCTGCCATGTGGGCGCAGGCAGCGGCGGACGAAGAAGCCCATGAGAACGGATACGCCGACACCGACGATCGTGAAGATCAGCTTCTGACTTGGCGGGATCTGCTCGGGGTTTACGAACATGTAAAGATCCCGAGAGTCCGATGACGGTTACACCGAAGACGAGAGCAATGCTCTTCATCGACATGTCGATGTCCATGCGGTGCAGACCCTCTCTGCCTCGTCCATGCGCGTGCCCGCAATGGATTCCTTCACGCCGTCGATGACAGGGCGTGCGAGGGTGATGAGTGTCAGATCGCTGCAACACCCATCGCGCCCTGCGCCAATGAGGCGTACCTGTTTGCTGATAGACCATGCCCGCAATTTTGCATCGTCATGCCATCAGGCAGAGCCTCTGTCATGGTGAAGTAGGGGACGAACCCCGCCCGTGCGATGGCGATGCCCGTCAGCATGGCGAGTCCGCTCGCAATGCCGATGAGGTAGCCTGCGCCTACGAGCGCTGTTGAGTAATCCAAGGGAAGCTGCGTCATGCCGCGCCCGACATGGAACCATGCGGAGGGGAGCCGCCGAGCACCTGCAGGCCATTCGTGAGAAAGGCGATGATGCTCTGCGACGAAGCTGCCGGAGAGAATCTCCTTGATGCCGGGTCGGAGTTGCCGCTCTCCCTTGTCTGGCTGCCGACCGTTTAGAATCTCTGCGGCAGCGACGCCCCTCAGGATATGCGAGGTCGCTGTGCACAAACCATCGCACGACGCAACGGGATGGTGAAGAGAACGCCAGACAGCCGCCACGCCGAGACGACGGGCGTCTGCCAGAACTCGAAGCCTGCCCGGTAGCCGATCATGAGCATACCGGGGATGATGAAGATGATGGCAGACAGCGTGCCCGCTGCTGACGCCTGCGTCCTGCACATGTTGTTCTCGAGGATGTTCGCGTCCTTTGCCATCTTGAGCACAGCCATCGAGATGACTGCAGCTGGACTCGCCGACGAGGAACGTCGACTGACCTTCAGTCCGAGTGACACATTCGATGCGGTGAAGATGATCGTAGGATTGCACCGAGCAGCATGCCGCGCACAGTGAGCTCGAGGGGAGCTTCAGTTCGTGCTGCATAAACTCGTTATGCGCATCTTTCGTACGAGAAACCACCTGTCCTTCTATAAACAATAAGTTGAAAAATAACGAAACATTATAACATAGAAAAGGAATGAAACCCTCTAAAGGGGTACGTATACAGAAAATTTAGGAAAAACAGAAGCAGGTAGGCGCTTCTGTTGGTGTATGTGTATTACAAAACCGCCGACGGGCTTTTCGTCACCCGTCGCGTCTGAGAATACGGGAAGTGATAGATAACCTCTTGCATCCAAACGATCTTTGTTTCGTTCCATATCCCAGCTAGCATGAGATACGGAACTTTCCTTCAAAACGCTGAGAAACTACCTCGGCATACTGCAACGCGCACACAACTCCACTTGTGGGGAAAACGATCTCCGATGTGCGTCCTATACGCCCCTGCGCCCGTCCTCTGGCCGCCGCATCTTCCCGCCGTATCTTCGTTCGGCGCCTCTGCCCGTCACGTGCCAGGCGATGACGCTCCTATACGGACACCCTGCGCGCTGCTCAATGGGCCCATTGAATCTCCTCCCAGTCCGTCGGGGAATTCCGAGCGTACACACTTCGCTCAGCGCGCGGAGCTGTATCATCTATCCCTCTCAACAACCGTCGGTTCAACACCGTGGAAACTCCGAGAATTCTGCCCATATGCTTACGGATCATATGGGGGACAACCTGTCCTGAATCGGGATCGTCGACGAATCCTCCTTAACTATCTTTTAGTATAATCAATATCAGAAAATTGTCACTGACTCAAAAAGCATGATTTTGAAAACTTTTTGGGGAATTGTTGAGGAGATGCGATGGTTTGGCATGGCGAGGAGTTGTCTGAGGTGCCGAACTTTTTCCAGGTCATTTGTATTTTTAGGAGAACGAGATTGCACAGCGAATATTTGAGATTGAAAAAGAAAATCGAGGCGCGTGAACGTCTGACACGTGAGGATGGGCTGCGGCTCTTTGCGTGCCCGCGATATTGCATGGATCGGCGCGCTTGCCGACCGTGCGCGCGGAGAAGTGCGGGCGACATCGTCCCACTATAATGTGAATCCGCCATGTGAATCTCACGAATATCTGCCTCGCGCACTCGCAAGTTCAGCGCGTTCTGGCGCGACGCAGTGACATAGGGCTATACAGAGATGAGCGTCGAGGAGGCGGTGGCACGTCGCGGGATGCGATGCGCGATCCGCATCCGCGGGCTTCACGTCGTAGTGGGCTGCATCCGACGGGACGTTCGAGGATTGCTTGGTGCGGCTGAAGGCGCTCCATGAGGCATTTCCCCGCTCTATCTGAAGGGCTTTACGGGTGGAGATCACGCATTTTGCAAAGAGCCTGCGGGCTTTCCGTCCGGAGGTTCTCGTGCGGCTGCGGAGGCGGGCGCGGTCGATCGCGGGCGGTGGTGCGAGATCTGACCGACCGCGCGCGATGAACTCTGCCCGAATAAAGCGACGGCGGACGGATGGCTGAGACGACATCGAACGGCGCACGAACTCGATCAAGACGAATGCGTCCATACTCATTACAGGGCACAGAGACGATTGAGAACGCGTTGAACATCTCATGCGTTTGCGTGATCTGCAGGATGAGACGGCGGTTTTCCAGACGTTCATCCGTTCCCGTTCCCGCGTGCCGGAATACGGAGCTGGGGAAAGACGGTGCGGCAGACGACGATGTGGGGATGATCTCAGGACGATTGCGATCTCGCGTTTGATGCTCGACAACTTCCGCAAACATCAGGCGTGCTGGGTGATGCTGACCGTGCCCGTGGCGCAGGTTGCACTCTGCTTCGGTGCGAACGACATCGACGGTACGGTAGCAAGGAGAGCGATTCTTCACGATGCGGGCGCGAAGAGTCCGCGCGCCCTCTCGGAGGATCATATCATCCGTGTGATTCGCGAGATCGGGCGCACGCCCGCCGCGTGTGATTCGAACAATATCATAGAGACGTATTGAAGAACTTTATATAGACGTAAAAGCGCCACGAAGGGAAATGGTTGATATATCAATACAAAAAGTGATATTCTAAAAGAAAAAGGGGTGATTGATATGGCACTAGGCAATGGTAAGTTTTTCGGATGGATGCAGAACTCAAGCGTGCGATGGAGACTTGCCGCCAGATGGGGCTGACGTTGACCTCCGCATTTACGATGTTCGCGACCAAGGTGACGCAGGATCGCCGCATTCGTTTGAGATTACAGCAGAACCGGATCCGTTTTACGGCGAGGAGAATATGGCGCGTCTTCGTGCGGCGATTGCGGATGTCGAGCGGGGCGCAATCTGACGAAGCATGAACTGATCGAGGTCGACTGATGGAGAAATTTATCAGGATAAATAAATGAATATCTGACACAGAAAGAGGATGGCGTACGAATGAACGTATAACGTCTTTTTGTGCAATAATCCGGTTGTGATTTTTGTTATACTTGATATATTTAAAAAATATTGATGTGTATAAGAAAAATAAAATAGAACTGAAAATGAGCAGCTGCAGGTTTATTTGCTTGAGCGAAGGCGGTCTTCGCGAAAGGATGAAAAACGAATGAACAAGAAACATTTGACGGCAGCTGTATTGGGGGCCCTTTTTCCATATGTGCCTCACGAGTGACGGATTCGCTGCGGAGGATCCCGATACTCACGTTCTTGATGAAACCGTTGTAACGGCAACGACGAACAGAAAAGGACATGATGCAAACGCCTGCGAAAGTATCAACGTTAATACCATGAGGGATATCAAACGGCAGCAACGTCAAGACGCTGAGCGATGCCTTGGCGATGCTGCCAGGGGTCTACGATGCGCGTACGCATGGCATGTCGGAAGTGGCGAACGGAAATTACCATCCGAGGATTTGGTGAGAGCAATATCCTGTTTCTCATGACGGCATGGTGATAAACGATGGCTTTTCAGGAGGGATGAATTGGAACACGGTCGCCGTGGATGATGTGAAGCGCATCGAAGTTCTGCGCGGTCCTGCATCATCCTCTATGGGGAAAAAGCGGTGGGGGCCGTGGTTAATATCATAAAGTAGGATCCCGATCGGGACAGTGTACGCGCACGCATCCTATGGAACAAGACGTACATGGAGCGCGGTATCAATCTGTCGAAAAAGATCGATGAGCGATGGTCGGTTTCTCTGGCTATGAGAATAAAAAAGAACCGACGGTTGGATGAAAAAATATGTCTATGTGACGCGAGGACGAACAGATACGCCATCGAACCCCGTGGCGACAGGCGCTGTTCAGACGCTCAGGGCAATGGCCGGACGATCTCATCTTCTCGGCACACCGGGGACAGGCGCGCTAGTGAGGGACAACATTTATTTTAAGGTGAAGTATAGAATTCACTCCGGAACAGTCACTGCATATCGCTATACCCATGATCGATATCGTTATTTTTCCACTAATCCGGGGTCCTATCTGAGCGATGCGGCGGGGAACCGTGTTTTAAGAGTGTTCTCATCGGATCGAAATATTATAACTCTCGATGAATCTGACTTCACGGTTACTATGGGGCGTCAGGTCGTCGATCGGCACACTGCAATACCGGGATACGGAAACAAGCTCATCGTAAATGCGGGTATCTCCGAGGTAAAGGAAGTGGTTATTCCGGGGGAGATGATTTCGCAGGAGTAGGACCGGGTGGAAAAACGAGCTATCCGAGCAAGACGGTTAAACTGGATCTGCAAAAGACATGGGATCTCGGACGGCATACCGTTGTAACGAGGCTTTGATATACAGCGGGATTCGATGGATTATATCAAATCCAAACTGGCGCATTGGCATGACCATGATTCTGTCACCGCACAGAGATCAAAGACAGGCGGACGCAACTCTGTGATGGCGGTTTTCGTTCAGGATGATTATCGCGCTGATGAAAAGTTTGGCATCAATGTAGGGCTACGGTTTGATCGCTATCGGAAGTATGACGGATACTATCATGACAACGTTAAAGATCTTCGGCATGAGGACGCGTCTTATAATGAGCTGAGCCCAAAGGGTTGTCTTTTTCCTATTTCCCCAACCGGAGGACGACACTCTATGCTTCCTTTGGACATTCGTTCAATCCTCCGCGGCTGTTCCAACTCTATTGGTACGATCCGGGCGTTGATGTCATTGCAGAACCCGACACTGAAGCCGGAGAAATCGAATACCTTTGAGATCGGCTGGAAGGAGAAATTTAACGACAAAACATATCTGGGACTCTCGTTATACCATGCAGAACCAAGGATCTCGATTACACTCAGTGACGAGGATGCGGATGGAAACCGAAAGTATGTTAATGTAGACAAGGTAAAGCGCGTCGGCTGGGAACTGGAACTGCGCCATAGGTTCAATCCCGTTTGGTCGGTGTTTGCGAACTATAATTACGAACTGGCTACAGATGGCGATGATAATAGGATCTACTCCATTCCAAAAACATACACTTCATCTGGGCATAAAATATGATCAGAATCCATGGAGTGCATATCTGGAAGCGCAGTATGTCAGCAGTCGTAATGAGCCTCATTATATCGCACATCGCTATCTGTCGGACGACGCCTTCTTCATTGCCAACATTGGAGTGAATTACAAATTTACATCCAATGCAACACTGTCTTTCTCCGTCGACAATCTTTTTGATCGCGACTATTGGCAGTGGTATAAGGCACGAGGTCGCAGCTTTACCGTTGGTATGGAATTCGATCTGTGAGCACGGCGAAAATAGACGGAAAGCTATGTGTGTCCTGCTTTCGATTCGGGAGGTAAGACACCGTGAAATGGATATATCAGCTGCACCGTGTGACTGGGCTCATTGTTGCACCATTTCTCCTGTTGTTGTGCCTGACCGGTTTTTCTGCTCTTTGGTGAAGAAATATACGAGTGGAATGCTGCCGCGTCGAGCAGCTATGATGCTGTGTGTGAGGACGTGCTTTACCGTCATTTGCCGGAGGCGTTGGAAAAAGGCGGAGACGAGGCGCCGGGGCAAACCGTTCAATCAATACGGTTCATGCCGTCCACAGGAAAGCATCCGCATGCGCTTTCAGAAGGAGGACTGTCCCGATGCGCGGCGCATGATCGAGCTGCACCTGAAAGACGGCATTTTGCATGAGTCCTAGCCGCGTGCATATTGCTATGCGTGGGTGGGAGATGCCATGCGGCTGATGCTGCTGCTTCACGTTCGACTGAATGATGGAGAGGCAGGAGAGATTTTCTTGTCTTCATTTGCCTTTTTGACGATTGTGTCGATCGGCACCGGCTTTGGCTCTATCCGGCCTTCATGAAGGCATGCCCTTCGGTATGCGGCGACGTTCTTCGTCGGCTGTGGTGGTCGGATTGGCACAAGGCATTGGGCATATTGACCGGCGGTTGGTTATGCTGTCCTTTCTCTGAGCGGTATTGGTCTGTACCTGCACGAGGTGGGATCGGATCACTATAATGAAGCGGCATGGACGGCGGCCAGTGCGATTTCCGCTTCAACAGGAGCCACAATCCCTGTTGATCATGCCGTAGAGCGGGTACTGTGCACCATTGCTTCCGGGCAAAAGCATACAATCGGAGTTCGCTTGCCGGATGCAGAGCATCCTTTTTATGCGTTTGAGATTGCTGAGGTGCCCTCTGAGACGAACCTGTATACACTGCGCCAATGGGTGTTTTATGGCGGGCGATGGAACCGGGAACCCTGCTGATACCAAATGTGTCTGCAGACCTCTTATGGAGCGTTTTTGTTTGTCAATCTCCATTTTCATAATCACGATTCTCTCGCCGCTCAAAGGTATGTGGACATTTTTCTGTTTCTTTCGGTGTTGCTTACCGTGAGTGGTGTGGTCGTCTATATCACCAGGTTTTTCAGGGAACCATGTCGAAGGAAAGCGGTGTTTCCCCTCGTTCATTTCCACCATTATGCTGTTTGGACGTTGGCGCTTCTTCCGGTCATTGGACTTTTTCTTCCTCTTTGGGGCGTGTCATGGATTGCGGCGGCGGCATTCGTATGTACAACGGTGGGGGCATTGTGCTTGATGAATCGAATGTGGTTCAACAGAGGAAAGTGACTCGTTGTGACGGCCTGCGAAACGGGTTTATAATAAAAAGTGTGCATGAGGGCAAAATGTCCTCACGCAGCACACTTTTTATGTTGTAATGCTTATTGCTCCTCGCTCGTTTCCATCCATCGGATTTCCATCCTCATCGAGGGGGATGTAGACGCACTTCTCCTGCCATGGGTACTGGTACTCCAGTGTGACCTGATTGTCGAGTTCGAAATGCACTGCGCTCAGTGCCCCGTGCCCTTCTCGTCGACGCGGCTCAGCCAGCGCCCGTCGTCGAGGCGTTCCTTCTGCGTGCGCAGCCATGCGGACTGCGCTTCGACAGCCCCGCCTCATTCATGCGGAAGACGAGGCGCACGGACGTATCTCCTACGGGATAGGCAAAGCTGCAATAGGGCGCATCCTTTCATAATCCTGTGGATCAGGGGCGGAAGAGCTGGCGGAAGTACGCAAGCCCGCCTCGTTCAGCGTCATGCAGGCGATGGCGCGCTGCTTGTCATAGCGTTCCCCATCTGCATCCACGCCGTCACGCAGCCCGAGCGCCTCCTCTGCGGACGCCTCCTGCAGTTCCTCGTCAAACGTGGGATCGATCCAGTGGTAGGACATCTGCTCGATGGTCGCACCTCTTCGATCTCACGCGCAGCGTCAGGGAATTCATGATCGTCCGGCACGAGCGCAAGCCCTTCTGCACCGCCGCGCGCGCTCCGTCACGGTCGCCGAAGTGTGCGCGCAGCTTTGCCGAGCTGCAGATATGTCCACGGGTAGTCCGGCTCCTCCGCGCACCCTGCTCGGCAGTGCGGAGCGCATCCTCGAGACGCCCGCAGTACATGAGGCGCGACGGCGTAGCGGTAGTAGTATGTCCCGCAGCCGCGTGCATTCTTCCTCGCCGCCGGCATCCACTGTGTTGTGCGATAGTAGTATTCGTAGGCATCAATGTATTGCACGCGTACGCATACCAGAGCGCGATGTCCAGATCGGCGCGTGCCTCCTCGCGTGTGAAATTCCCTTGATGACACCGTTCTTGATATACTGTTCCAGATATTTGAGCATCTTGTAGAAATATCCCGTGGAACCGTCATCCAGCGCTTCCATCTTTTTGACTGCAGCAGGGGAGAGCAGGGAGGGGATGCAGGGCGTCGCTTTCGATCCTCCTCTGTGCGGTCGAGAAGGTAGATGGGATTCGCGTCCCGCCGGAACAGAGTGGAACAGGGCCCACGGCAGTGTCGTCTCTGTGAGAAAGTGAACCGCCGCATCCAACACAGCCCGCAGATCCCATGCGATAAAGTCGAGATAGCCGCAGCCCGTGCCCGTCGCACCGCCGAGGAAGGTCACGCCATCCGCTCCCTGCCGCCTCCGTGATCGCCTCCATAAGTGTATCGCGGAACGCGAGATCTCCTCGGATTTCCCGTGCAGATCTTCCGGCAGCGGATAGGCGAGAAAGCCCGCCGCAATGCCGTCCGCATGATACATATTCACAAGTGTCGCGTCGTTTTCCTCATAGGCGCTGAGCAGGGCGGGCAGACGCGTACTGCCCGTATAGACATCGAGCCGCCAGTCCGTCTCGGCAGAGGTGTCGGGGTCGCGCTCGTAGGCGAGAGATAGGAGTGCTCAAGATAGTCCTCTGCGTCGCTGTCGAGGGAAAATCCCGCCTCGAGAGAGCATTTGGAAGGCCGGCGAGCGTAATCGAAGGCTCTTCCTTCGGCGTATCAATGATCTCGAAATCATGGATGAGGCGAATAGCGGCAATCTCGCCGAGTGCCTGATCGACGATCGTGGAGAGCATCCACCATGCGCGATCCTCGTCCCTCATGCAGGAGAGGAAGAGTTTTTCGCAGTAGAGCGTGAGGGCGATCCCGCTCCCCTCCTGTGCGAACCAGACGGTGACATCCTCCATCGCTACGGTGCAGTCGCCCCTGCGCAGGGCAAAAACCAAGAGAGGCTGTGCGCCCAACGCGGATGTCCCAGTGCTCCCGCACGGAGGCAGGGGCGAGGCGTGCGAAACAGACGAGCGAAAAAGCTTGGTACGCATGCCCTCGGGCGTGAGGATCAGCTCATATTTCGCGCCGCCCTTTCCAAGCTCGAATGAGACGTCATCAAAGGCGATGCGCAGGACTGCGTCGCACCTCTCGATGAGCTCTTCGCCGCAGTCCTCATCACTGTCCATCAGCGCACGCAGTTCCGTCTCTGCCTGCGCAAAAGGCTGCCCATGCCTCCTGCACACCGATGCGGAACGGGCGTCGAAAGAGCGGCAGGGAAAAGACCTTGTGACAACCCTCGATCATACGCTCGGTATCCGCATCGCCGGGGAGCGCGGCAAGCGCCTCCTCGAAGTAGGGAGGGCGCAGTCTTCGCGGTCAAGGTAGTAGTACGAATAGCCCATACGGAAATTCCAGAGGTGATCGCCCTTGAAATGCTCCGCGTGAGGAGAGAGGAGAGCGATCGCCTTTTCAAAATACGGACGATCCTCGACGCTCGCCGCATTGTTGTAGGCGCGTGCAAGCTCGCTGTCGAGTTCCGGCGTGCGCTGCTCGGCGGGCAGCGCCTCAAGCTCCGCGATGATCTTCTGAAATTCTTCGTTTTCATGCCAGCGTTGGCACTGTTCGAGCAAGGTCATAAAAACTCCTCAATCCCACCAGAAATACCAGATATTTGACCTTTTAAGGTCGGTAGCGAGTTTGCCGACGGTCATGCTGGGCGCGCCCTGCTCGACGATGTCGGCACAGAACGCAGTACTGTTCTGCCGCGAGTTCATGGGCACTTTCCTCTGCGATAGGGCGCGGGCACACTGTACTCGAGCGTATCGTGAGTGAGGACGGCGGGGACGGCACCGTGCTGTTCGTGCCAGTACTTCGATACCGCCATGAGTGCCGTCGTATCGGGGCAGTCGTTCCACCCGCCGAACGGCAGATAGGCGAACACCTCCCACGGATTCTTTACGGGAATTTTGGCGAGAATCATCGGCTGGGTTTTCTGCGTCTCGTAGTCCCAATAGCTGATAAAGTGGTCAGTCTCACGGAACTCCTCCGCATCTTCATCGTCCGGCGCTTCTCACGGCTTCCTTCAAAGCGCATGGGGAGGCGCTCCGTCAGTATTGCCTGCCGTCCCCGATGGACTGTGCAAGTATTTTTCGCGGTACTGTGCCACGGCATCCGCATCGAAGTCGTAGTCCTCGAACGCACCCTTTCTGCCCCTGCGTTCATCGTCAGAATCTCCCACAGCGTATCGCTCGGCACGATGAGCACGGGGACATAGCCGTCGTGCACACTGCGGCGTACAGCATAGCTGTACGCTGCCACAATCGGATCGTCGTCCGCCATCGGTGGAAGTACGTCAGTGCGCAGTCTGCCCTGCCGCAATTCAGGGTACCGCATGATCGCGACAGCGACGTCAGCTAGCCTCATCTTCTTTTTCCTTCCGCTCGGCGCTGTTCCGCTTCAAGCGTCCACCGCTGTGCGATGGTCGCCGCCATTGCCGCATAGTAGTCCTCATCGAACGGAACGAAGAGATATGCCCTCGTCGTCGAACTCCTCCGAGAAGTACTGCTCCGCACCGAAGTACGCCAAAGGCATGATTGTCGATGTCCGAGGGGAAGGAGGGGCATCACCGTCGTAGTAATACTCTGCGAACGCCGTGCCCTCCTCGCCAAAAGAAGCCGTGCATCAGAATCCCGTGCAGTTCGTCCCGGAGAAAGGGGCGCAGGTCGGTATCTGCCGGATGCTCCTGTACGGCACGGATGGTCGCCGCGGTACTGGCGGACGAGACCAATCTGCCATCAGTTCGTGCTCGATGCACCAGCGCAGATAGATCGCGAGGTGGTTGTATGCTGTGATCTCATCCACGGGTAGCTTCTTTTTCGCGCAGCGTATCGAGGTGCCATTGTGCATTGTCCATCACGAGATCGGTGAAGTCCTCGGGTGCAAGTGCGCTGCGCCGCTGCGGATCAATGACGAAGCGCACGCGACGCTCGGCGAAACGGTCGAGCAGGGCATCTGCGTCATGTTCTAGTTTGTGTTTGAGTTCGTCCCTGTGGAGCGGGATGATCTGATGAAGTTGACCTCATCTCCATCGGGAGAACGCAGACGTTGCTGCCGCCCTTTTTAACCTGACCGCTGACGATCAGTGCGGCGGAGATGCAGTGCTTTTGCGTAGGGAGATCTGCCGTCAATCGTGTGTCCCCAGCCGAGCCAGAGTGTTGTCCTCGATTGGCAGACGTGCGAGCGTCTTCAGCAGGCGGATCGGCCAGTAATGCTCCTCTGCATTCTCGTGGATGTTCCAGTCGCGCGGCAGGGCAATTGCAAGCTCGGCACGTTCGAGTTTGCGCTCTGCGAGCTCTGCGGGCACGTTCATGCGGTGCGCGCCCATCCCGAGGGTGACGAGCATATAGTAACTGCGCTCCTCGGTCGGCTCGATAATGCAGATGTCCAGATGGATGTCCGGCGAGACGATCTCGTGAAAGACGTTCGCATACGTGCCGAAGTTCGTCTCGATGTGCCTCGACGGCGTCCAGTTCTTCCTCGGTATAGACCTCCGTGGGCATCGGGGCTTTCTTTTTATGCGCAGAGTCATTTCTGCCAATCATCGTGGAACTCTTATGTTTGTTGATGCTGCATGGAGACAATGCGGCAGTCGGGGCAGAACTCGATGTAGAGTGTGCCCTCCATGTAGTCCGTCAGCGCCTCCCAATGAATCTGCATGCAGGTGCTCATTGGCTGCCCGCAGTCGGGGCACGTCGTGTACTGCCCAGTCCTGCCACCAGAGCGCAAAGCCGCCCAGCGTGCAGGGTGTCTCGAAGCGTGCGCCGTAGAACAGCGGCACGGGTGCTTCACCGAGGATGAGATTGTTTTCAAAAATCCTCGACAAGCCCTCTTCGATATACGTGGTATCGCCCGCATCCTCGCAGGAAAGCACCTCGCTGCCGCCATCGAGCGTATAGCGGCTCAGCATCGGCTCCGCATACGAAACGCAGTTCGGACAGCAGGTTGCCGTGAGAATGCCGTCAATGCCGAGGAAATGCAGACGCTCATCCCGCCCGTCCAGTATGAGCATATCCGCCGATGCGGCAGCCGCAGTGCGGGCAGTTCTCCTCCCGTGGGACGGGCAATGCGGACGGGCGAGCGGGTAGCTCCTCCTCGATGCGGCATGCACCAGCGTATAGCAGGTGTCGTAGTTCAGCGTGCGGCGCCGCCCTCTGCGTCGAACGTCCAGCCGCCGCACTGCGCATAGACGGAGGGATCAACGTGCAGATTCGCGCCACGGGCGTGGATTGCGTTCGAGTCTGAGAAGTGTCGCAAGGGCTTGATCGTCTCCCCTGCATACCGAGGCACATCGCGAGCAGATTCGCCTCACGCGCGGCATCCGTCTCCATCAGTGCTGCGATCAGTCCGTCCCGCACATCTGTCGGCGCGTGATAGTAGAGTGCCGAGGGCCAGAAGGAATGTGCCGCAAGTGCGCGCGTGGGATCTCTGGCGAGAGCCGACCGCGACAGCAGAGCAGATACCAGAAATCATCGGGAACATCCTCGATCTGCGCGATGATCTCCTGCTCTCTGACGCGACCTCTTCGGGCGTCCATGCAAAGTGCCGCACGGCGGTTCGCCGCCGTCCTGCACCGCCAGCAGAGTCCTTTGTAGCCGAGTCCTGTGCCGCAGTCAGGGGCATTGGTGGGGAAGCGTCGTGATCGGCTCCTTTCCATGATTTCTGTTGTGGGAATATTCATCTGTTTTATGATAGTATAGATGAATTGCGGCTTCACTAGGTCTTTCGCGAAAGTTGGGCAACAAAAACGGACTGCTGCATGCCCGCCTATCGGCTTGCTACGCTCGCCACTTCCCCTGTTTCAACGGGGAAAGGGCGAGCGCAACGCGGTGGAAGGGCACAAAGAAACGGGCGTTGTAAAGTTTTTAACTCGTGCAACAGCCCCGTTTCTCTAGAGATATCCGTATTTCTTTCGTTTGTGCCAGAGCAGGAGGAATGTGAGCGATGCGCCGAGGAAGTCTGCGGCAGGCGTCGCCATGAATACGCCGTCCACGCCGAAGATGTGCGGTAGGAGCGAGGAAGCCGAGCAGACAGACGAGTGTGTCCCAGACGGAGAGCAGGGCAGAGGTGCGTCCGTCGCCGAGCGCGGTGAAGAACGACGAGCCGTACATGCTGAATCCGAGGAAGAGGAAGGCAATCGCGTGGATGCGGGAAGCCGTGTACGGCGAGTTCGTAGACGTGCGCCCTCGGCGGCGAAGATGCCTGTGATCGGTGCGGCGATGAGGATGCTGAGGGCGGTGGTAAAGAGGGAGAATGCGGCGATGAGTGAGACTGCGGCGCAGAATTCCGCGCAGGGCGTGCGTGTCACGTTTGCCGTAGTTGAAGCTTGCCAGAGGTGCGACACCCTCGGCGTAGCCCATGTAAATGGCGGTGAGCAGACCGGAGATGTACTCCGAGATGGCGATTGCCGCCACGCCGTCCGCACCTGCGAGGCGCATCATCGTGTTGTTCATGACGATCAGTGATGAGGCTCATCGAGCTGCATCACCATCTCGCTTGAGCCGTTGCCCATCGCCGAGAGAACGGCACGCAGCCGCCAGACGGGACGTACGAACCGCAGTGTGCCGCACCGATGGATGGCAAAGTAGTAAAAGTCCTACGAATGCGGAGATGGAGTAGCCCGTCGCCGTCGCGACAGCCGCGCCCTCAAGCCCCCAACCGAGAACGAAGAGGAGGATGCAATCGAGCACCATATTGGACAATGCCGCCGACGAGGAGAGGAGAGCATCGCGAGACGCGGCTGCCCCGCCGCAACGAGGAAGATGTCGAGGATCAGCCCTGCCATCGTAGCGGTGTCGAGATGAAGAGAGGCACGGCGTACACTTCGCAGAGCGGATAGAGGGCATCGTCCGCGCCTGAAGAAGTAGAGATCGGGCGAGGAAGCTCAGCCCAGCACAGCGATAAGCGTGCTGAGAATGACGCAGACGAGGACGAGCAGGAGAAATTCTCCTGCGCATGACGGTGCTTTCCGGCGCTAGCTGCGCCGCGACGAGGGCGCTGCCGCCCGTGCCGAGCATGGTCGCGGAAAAGCACAATCGTGAGCGGGATGAACGGCATGACGATGTTGATTGCCGACAGCCCATCCGTCCCGACGGCGTGCGCCACAAAAAAGCCGTCGACGATGAAGTTCACATTCATAAAGAGCTGCGACACGATCTATCGGCACGGCGAACGCGAGCAGTGTGCGGTAGGTGATGGGCTGAGATAGCTGCGCCACGGAACATCCTCCTTTTGGTAGTTCTGCTATCCTAGCACAAAGCAACACGGGTGTGCAAGTGGGGGAATTTGCAAAAATCCCGCCGCATTTGGTACACTTGCGGGAGTGTTGTGAGGAATCGCTGATAAAATGAAGTCCGTCAGATTGGCGTAGATTTTTCGTCCGAACAAGGAGGCAACCGGACGCATAGCCAAAAGCTATGTGGAGGATTTTGCCGACACAATGCGGGAGATGCGTCAAGATGGCGGTGCTGAGTGATCGATGCTTCATGAGGAGAATATCGTACATGGTGATCGAGAAAGCCCGTGCCGCCGCCGAGCGCGGGGCGCGGCTGACGAGGGAGGATGCGCTCGCCTCTACGAGGACAACGACCTCCTTGCGCTCGCGGCGTGGGCGCGTGCGGCGAAGGAGCGCGCGAGCGGGAAGAACGTCTACTATACGGTGAACCGCCACATCAACCTCACGAATATAGCGAGCGCGAACTGCCCGCTCTGCGCGTTCCGGGCGGAGCAGGGAGATACACGCGGCTATATTAGCGAAACGGACGATGTCGCGCGTAGTAGAGCTGGCGAAAAATACGCAGCGCCTCACGGAAAATCCATATCGTGAGTGCGCTGCACCGACCGTCCCTTCTCCTACTACGAGGGCGTGGTGCGGCAGGTGCGCGCGGCATTGCCCCATGCGGACATCAAGGCGTTCACGCCCGTGGAGGTTGTGAACTTCGCAAAGACGGAGGGACGTCCGTCCGTGACATCCTGCGCACACTACAGGGAGGCAGGGGCTGTCGTCCCTTCCCGGCGGCGGCGCGGAGATCCCTGTCCGATCGTGTGCGCGCGGTTATATGCGCGAACAAGGCGACGCGTGCGGAGTGAGCTTTTGACTGATGCGCACGGCGCACGAACTCGGCATCCGCATCAATGCGTCCATGATGTACGGTCACATCGAGACGGTGGAGGAGCGTATCGATCATCTGCTTGCCCTGCGCGAGCTGCAGGATGAGACAGGGCGGTTTTCAGGCATCTGGCTCTTTCCGTTCCATCCCGAGAACACGGCGCTCGGTTCGGAGAAGAAGCTCGCGCGCGTCGGCTCGTGGGAGGATATGAAGATGCTCGCGCTCTCACGCCTTGTGCTCGACAATGTGGCGCATTTCAAGGCGTTCTGGGTCATGCTGACGCAGCCTATCGCGCAGCTTGCCCTTGGATTTGGCGCGGATGATCTTGACGGCACGATCGGCGAGGAGAAGATCATCCATGCGGCAGGCGCACGAGACGCAGACGGGCATCACGCGGCGTGAACTGGATGCGATGATTCGCGAGGCGGGTTATGTGCCTGTGGAGCGCGATACATTTTATCAGCCGATTGCGGCGAGGGAGGGCGCATGAGACTTTCGGAGCGGGAGGCGACAGACCTCCTCACGAGCGGCGACCCCATCGACCTCGGACGCGCGGCGGATGCGGAGCGGCGGCGGCGGTTCGGCGATACGGTGACGTTCATCGTCGACCGCAACATCAACTACACGAATATCTGCGTGAACGAATGCCGTTTCTGTGCATTCTATACGAAGGTGGGCGCGGAGGATGGATACCTTCTGCCGATGGAGGAGATTCTCGCAAAGGTCGGCGAGACAGCGGCGGCGGGCGGCACGCAGGTCATGATACAGGGCGGCATTCACCCCGATCTGCCGCTTTCCTACTATGAAAATATGCTGCGTGCGATCCGTGACCGCTATCCCTCCATCGTGATCCACTCCTTTACGGCGACGGAGATTCTGTACTTTGCCGAAAAGGAGGGCATTACGATTGAGGACACCCTGCGTCGTCTGCAGGATGCAGGGCTTGCCTCGCTCCCCGGCGGCGGGGCGGAGATCCTAGTCGACCGCGTGCGGAGGCTCATCGCACCGAAAAAGATCATGACCGAGGATTGGCTGCGTGTCATGCGCACGGCACACAAGATCGGCATGGAGTCGACGGCGACGATGGTGATCGGCTTTGGCGAGACGATGGCGGAGCGTGTGGAGCACATGGAGCATATCCGCCGCTTGCAGGAGGAGACGGGCGGATTCCGCGCGTTCATCATGGACGTTCCAGCCGGGCAATACCGCACTCGGAGGGAAAAAGACGTCGAGCTGGGACTATATGCGGACGCTGCCGTCACGCGTCTCTACATGGACAATATCGCGCACATACAGGGATCGTGGGTCACGCAGGGCGAGCGCATCGGACAGCTGACGCTTGGCTTCGGCGCGGACGACCTCAGGAGCATCATGATCGAGGAGAATGTCGTGCGTGCGGCGGGGACGCGGTACAATATGTCGATTAAGAAGATGATTGATCTGATCCGCGGCGCGGGCAGAGAGCCGGCGCAGCGCGACACGCAGTATCGCGTGATACGGAGGTTTTAGTATGGCAGAGCAACAGGTTCCTGCGGCGGGTTACGCCATCATCGGCGGCTCGGGGACGCTGTCGAGCGACTTCCGCGTGCGTCGATGGCGGACGATGTGGAGATCCTTGCGGACGGGCTGCACTTCGCAACGCCGTACGTGGCGAGAGTCCCGCATTCCGCCTGTTCTCCGTTGCGGGGCGGCGCGTGCTGACCTGCCGTATGCACGGCTGGCGCAGCGGTGTGACGCGTGCGGATGCGTCGCGGCAGGTGTTCTGGGTACTGCGGGAGGCGGGCGTGCGGCGCATCCCTATCCGAGGGCGGCGTGGGGACGGTGAACCCGCTGCTCGATCCGCGCGACTTCCTCATCCCCGACGATTATCTCGATTTGTCCGTACGCAAGGATGTCATGCTCGACGGGCGTTACCTGCTTGTGATGCGCGATGCACTCCTGCTCGGAACTGCGTACGACACTCGTTGCGGAGACAAAGAAACGCTATACGGGGCGCATCTTTGACCGCGGCATCTACGCCGTCACAGATGGGCGGCATTTCGAGAGCCCTGCCGAGATCGCCATGCTGAAGGGGCATGCGGACATCGTCGGGCAGAGCCTTGCGCCTGAGGGTCTATCTCGCGCGCGAGATCGGCGCGTGCTATGCGGGGTTGTACTTTTGTCGTCAACTATGGAGGGCATCCGCCCGTGGTCGCACGACACACTCTCACAGATTTTCTATGACGATGCGCCCATGATCGGAGACATTCTGCTCGCGACGATCCGCAGCGTCCCCGCCGGGGAGAGCGACTGTGAATGCCGCAGCCTGCGCAAGGAGACCCTGCTCAGGATGTCACAACTCGGCGTCGGACAAGGGTTGACGAACCACGCTAAAATCGTATAATAAGCATAGAAAAAGGTGTTGCCGGTGAACGGTCAGCCCCTTTGCTGGAAACGAATCTGAAGATTAGCCGCCGAGGTTTTGGTCACTGAGGGCGGCTTTTCTTATGTATGATGTGATTGGTGGGGTATATGGAACATGAAAGCTGTGTGCCGCAGGGACGGAGATCACGCAGACAGGATTTCACACACGCTGTCCCTGATTGGCGGCAGTATAAGATGGCAGTTCTCTATCTGCTCGCCGAGCACGGTGTGCTTCGCCATAATGCGATTCATCGGCGGATTGCGGGCATCCCGTACAAGACGCTCGCCGCCGTGCTGAAGGAACTCGCGGCGGACGGGCCTTGTCGTGCGGACGGAGTACCCGCAGGTACCGCCCAAGGTGGAGTACGCCCTCACGGAGCGCGGGCGGTCGCTCATCCCGATCCTGTACAGCATGTGCGACTGGGGTGAACGCCAGCACGAGCGATGCGGACTTTTACGATAATGACGCCACAAAACGCGCGTAGTTCTCCGCGCTGCGTTCAATCTCCTCTGCCGTCGAGTGATAGTCTCGCCCGCCACAATCCGCACCGTAAAAGGCGAAGAACGGCTGATAGTCAGCGCGGCAGTAGTACCGCAGTGTCGTCTCAAACGGGCGCGAGCAGCTGCGCGAGCGTATAGTGGTATCGCCCGTCGATGCTGTAATCCTCTGCGCGCACGCCTGTTGTGACGGCGAGCGCGACCTGCGCCCCTCCAGTTTATCCCCGCCGTTTCCTTCCGTATGCCCATCCGTGCGTCAGCACCTCGTCGAACCATGTCTTCAGGAGCGGCGGGCGGAGAAACCAGTAGATCGGGAACTGAAAGACCAGACTGCAGTGCGCCTCGACGAGGCGATGTTCACGCTCACATCAATCCGACCGTCGGGATAGATGCTTGGAAAAGCGTGTGGATCGTACATGAGGTCGGGATGTTTGCGCAACTCCGTCAGCCATCGCTTGTTGATGACGGACTCATCGAGATTCGGGGTGCGCGGCGATAATCAATGTCTTCATAAAGAAAACCTCCATTTCTATCGTTGAATGATAGCGTATGGAGGATGGGGCACAAGAACGCACTTTTGTGGGGGTGCTTACGCAGGGAAGTGAAACAGGGGCTGCTGCACGAAGTTTTTAGCTTCGTGCAGCAGCTCCTGATATAGTTACGGAAAAGTGTCTTACCCCTCCGCCGCCTCATATCCGACCATCAGCGCCTGCATATTTGCGTCGAGGGTGTGCGGTGGGACACGGTGGCTGACGGCGGTTTTCACGGCGTCGAGCGGGACGATGCCCGATACACGCGTGATCGCGCCGAGGGGCAACGATGTTGGCAAAGAGCGCCTTGCCGATCTTCTCGATGGCAAGCGTCGTGATGGGGACGGAGACGACGTGCGATGCCGCAGGCACGTTCGGGACAAGCTCGCTGTCGACGATGAGGACGCCGTTTTCGGGATCGAGATCGCCTGCGTATTTGTCCGCTGCCGCCTGTGTCATGGCGAGTACGATATCGGGATGCTCGACGTGCGGATGGTAGATCATGCCGTCGCTGACGATGACCTCCGAGCGGGACGCACCGCCCCGTGCTTCGGGACCGTAGGACTGTGACTGTGCGACGTCTATGCCGCACGCAGTCGCCCGCCTCGGCAAAGATGATGGCAGCGGTGATGACTCGCATCCGCCCGAGCCTGAGAGACGTAGTTCCTTCTGCATGATCACAGCCCTCCCTGCGCGCCGCTGAATCTCGGCGTTCGCCATGCCGTACTCCTCGCCCGCGCATTCGTGGAGCAGCCCGATCGGGAACTTCTCGGCGTGCGCTTCTCGGGCGGAGCTTGTCCATACCGCCTTCATGACGGCGGGTCCCCGCATCACTCGAGCATCGCCGCAGGCATGCCCATCTTGTTCTTGCGTCCGTAGGCGGTAGACGCACATACCATCGCCTCGATGAGAGCAAAGCCGTGATTTTTGAGTCCGCCGCGATCATCTGCGCGAGATGCTTGACGTGGAATGCCAGTCGAGCGCGCAACGTGGGTTGCACCCGCTGCTTCGGCGATGCGGCACGCGTCGAGTGGACGGTCGATTGTACCGTATGGTGCGGTCGTCGTCATTTTTGCCCGGTGGGGTCGTCGGCGAGGATTGTCCGCCCGTCATACCATAGATGTTGTTGTTGAAGGGAACGACCGTCAGATCGACGTTGCGACGGCAGCCGTGGAGAAAATGATTGCCGCCGATGGCGAGTGCGGTCGCCAGTCTCCTGTAATGACAATGACGTTGAGCTCAGGGCGTGCGAGCTTGATGCCCGTTGCAAACGAGATTGCTCTCCCGTGTGCTGTGTGTGCGGTGTCAAAGTCCATATACGCGAGCCGCGCGAGAACAGCCAATGCCGGAGACAATGACGGTATTGTCGCAGTAAAGCCCTCGCACCCTCTCGCCTCTCTGCACGTGCATTTTCAGTGCCGTGCCATTGCCGCAGCCCGGGCACCAGAGGTGGAGGGAGGCGATTCCGACGATGCTCAAAAGCCGCGGTCAATCTCCGCGTGTTGTCATATCTGTGTTCATGCGCGCACCTCCTCGCTCATCTGACGAATTGCCGCTGTGATTTCATCGCGGTGTGAAAGTCAGAGCATGTTGTGCGAGGCAGGGACGGACGGGTGTGCCGTGCGCCGCGCGCGTGACGATCGCCCACGAGCTGCCCGTAGTTCAGCTCCGCGACGAGGATGTTCTTTACGCGGTCAGCAAGCCGACCGATTGCCGCATCTGCAAACGGCCAGATGGTTTTCAGGCGCAGGAATCCGACCTTGATTCCATCGGCGCGCGCCGTGCACGTACTGCCTCGTATGCCGTACAGAGCCGTACCGCCGTAGCTGACGACGGCGAACTCCCGCATCCTCCATGAAGGACTCCTCCGTGTGGATGATCTCTCGCATCACACGATTGATCTTTTCATGGAGGCGGTGCAACTGTGTCTCCGTGACGACGGGGCTGCCCGAGCCCGTTTCGTCGTGCAGCAGCCCCGTGACGTGGATGCGGTAGCCGTCACCGAATCGCGCCACATCGGGCACGAGATCTTCGCCACGGCAAAGGGCTGATAGCCCTCGGCGCGCGTCTTTGCTGGCAGGGCGGCGTGGGTAGATGTTCAGCTCATCCACCGATGGGAATGTGACATTCTCACGCAGATGCCCGACGATCTCATCCGTCAGCAGAATGACGGGTGAGCGGAAACGCTCGGCGTAGTTCGCGACATCACTGCCATATCGAACGCCTCGCGCACGCTCCATGGCGAGAGTGCAATGATCGGATGGTCGCCGTGCGTGCCCCAACGCACTTGCATGACATCCCCCTGCGACGGCGCGGTCGGCTGTCCCGTCGACGGACCGAGCGCTGCACATTCACCACGACGCACGGGATCTCTGCGCACGCCGCATAGCCAATCAGCTCCTGCTTCAGTGAGAAACCGGGGCCGCCTCGTTGCGTCCATCACCTTTGCACCTGCAAGCGATGCGCCGAGGATCGCACCCATCGCGCCGATCTCATCCTCCATCTGGAGGAATGTGCCGCCGATTTGCGGCAGCATCTTTGCCATCTGCTCGGCAATCTCTGTCGACGGCGTGATCGGATAGCCGCGAAAAACGTCCTCCTGCGGCGATCGCACCCTCGGCGATCGCCTCGTTGCCTTGCATCAATCGTGCTTTATTTTCAGCCATCTCACGCCCTCCTCTCGACGAATATTGCGAAAGTCTGGACAGCGCATCTCGCACTGCCCACGCAATACAGTCCTCAGGACGGACGGCGTGACCTTGCCGAGCAGACCTCACCTCGAGCACCTTTTGGACAGAACGCAGCGCAAATGCCGCAGCCCCTTGCACCGCTTTTCTTGATAAACAGCTCACCCTTCATGGCGTTCAACTCCTGCCGGGATGTGGAAGAACATCCCATCATACACAGAATACGGAGGCGGTTCTCTTTTTCTTTAGGAATCGCTGATACAATGAAGTCCGTGATTCCTTTATTGAGTAACCGTGATAAAGATGAAAAACATTATAACGGAAGCCATAGAAAAATTCAACGCCAGCGTGACATGTATGGCATTATACAGTATACAGGAATCTGGTGAGGGGATTGACAGACGTCTTTCTAAGTGATAATGTGCCACCGTAATTCAGAACTTTACAGGAGGTGTGTCCTTTGTCATTTTATACCTATGACTATATCGCAGCGCACAGCCAGTTTGGCAATAATGTCTGGTACGTGCTCTCATTCCCTTGCGCTCGCGGCGCTGCTGTTCGTAAGCGTCAAATATCGCGCAATCGTCTCGTGACGCGCTACCGCGACCTCATCGTCATCCTATTCCTCGCGGTCGCCCTCCTCGGCGGTGTGCAGTACAGCGACTACAGTCGCACAAAGAGCGATGTGGAGGCAACCTCGCGTATGGCGGCGTGTTTCTCCACAGTCTCAGTGAGGATGTCGATGTGCCCGTGCGGGAGATTCGTACGAACTCGACGTATTTGAAACAGGGGATGCTCGTCGATGTGCAGGGGACATTCTATGCGGTGACGTTCAACGCGGACTTTACGTCATTTCAATACGAGCAGACGCATCTTCTGAGCCGCGACGTAAAGATTGTGGACAAGGAGGACCGACATGCTCATTTACCTCTGATGCTGGGCAAGCTTGCGCTCGGTCTCTTGTGTCTCGTCCTCCAGATCAATCTGCTCGGCAAGGGCAACTCGCGCCGAACTCTGCAACCGATCAGGTGCAGAACTATGTCCTCGGTGGCATCATCGGCGGCGTGATCTACAACAACGCCATCTCGATTCTGGACTTCCTGCTCGTTCTCATCGCATGGACTCTGCTCGTCTGATTCTGAAATATCTCAAGGCAAACAGCATCGCAGCTCAAGCGACTTCGTGGACGGCAGTCCGACCATTCTGATTGAGCGCGGGAAAATCATCATGGACGCGTGTATGCGGCACGGACTGCTCGCGCACGATATCACGCTGAAGCTCCGTATGGCGGGCGTCTACTACATCAAGGATGTCAAACGTGCCGTGCTCGAGCCGAACGGCAGCTCACCGTTATCGTACGGCGAGCAGAACGCACGCTATCCGCTTATCGTTGACGGACAGGTGGACGAGGACATCCTTGAACTCATCGAAAAGGATCACGTCTGGCTGAACGCAGAGCTGCGCACGGCGGGCTATGCACTGAAGGATGTCTATATCGGCGAGTACAAGGACGGCGCTCTGATGGTTTACCCGTATGGGAGAGCGTGAGCAAGGGACATGAAAAATCCCAGCTGGCTAATACTTTTCCAAGGCTAACTTTTCCAAACCTTTGGGGTGCTATAGTTAGCTGGGAAAAATCCATGTGCCTATGTGGGCATGGGGTAGTTAATTAGTTTCGTTATCTTTGAAGGACTCTAACGCCTTCATAATCTTTTTCGACGGCGTAAGGCTTTTGCATATTTAATATATGTATCGCTGACAAAGATCGTCCCCGCGCGCCTTGGCTCCTTACACATGGCAGGATAAACAACAAGCCGCATAGCCTTTCCATCCTTCATTTTTAACACGATTCCTTCCGAGGAATCTTCCATACAGACACCTTCGTGCTGTAGAATATGCTGAATACCGTTCATCAATTTTTCTGCTCTTGAGCGATAATTCTGGTACTGTAACAGCATCTTTTCCCCAACGCAGCAACCCCAGAGCGGCAGACCGATCCAAGAGGCCATGCACAAATTGATTGCGATAGTGCTTTTAGGCAATGATAGCATGCACTATCGCAGTTGCAGTCTTGAAGCAGTACCTCGTTTGCCCCAAAATCTCTTTGATCTTTCCCTCAACACCCACGGCATATCCTGCACCACTGGATAGACTCATCATAGAGGTACACGTCCACAAAAGTGCCATTCTCATTGGGGCGTATACGGTAACCCGGCACCAGTTCCGAAAACTCAATATCCATCTCTTTACTGACTGCAAGACGGAGCGCCTCTGCAAGTGATTGTGCCGCCCTGTCAGTCACAGATTTTCCTTTTTGTCATTGATATGCTGTGGGTCGAGCGCAATTCCAAAAACAAGCATATCCGTAATAAAGTCATAACCGAGATCAATGTTTGCGGTGTGCTCATGCTTGCAGGCATTGCTTCTTCTGTTGGATTTATATGGTCTGGACAAAGGCTTCAGCACTTTCTCATTATCTCCCGGCATGGCTGCTCCACAATCCTCGCAGATCATAAAACCACTATCACCAATGCCGCTGTTGAGCATAATGATGCGCTGATTGGGACGAGATGCGCAGCGCATCTTACGATAGTTCGGAACAGATGTCATATCATCTGAGTTAGGGTAGTGTAGAGTAGAGCGGCTGCTGCACCGAAGAGTACCTCTGCAATGCGTGCATCAGAGAGGGTTCTGCATTTCGAGGAGCGAAGCCCCATGGTCGTACCATATCGCGAGCTTCTCCATCAGGCCAGTATTTCCACAGAACGGACATATCTTTATATTGTCATCTGCCAAACCAAACCAACCGCATTGATTGCACTATGGATATGACATAGTTGGGATCTTCCATATAGGATTTTGCAGGCTGTAAAAATTCCCTTTTGTTTCTCACTGCGGGGATAATACAGCCCTCCGATTTGGTAGGTCTTCTTATCGACAACGATGGAGCGCCCTGGTGCATATTCCCCCAATCGCTACATCTAGCCCCGCGATCAACCTCATCGGAAATTTTTCCGTTTTCCTTTGTGATATATGTACTGACCACATTTTTCGGAAATGAATAGGTAGGAATCAGCCCCTCCTCATAGAGTGCATCCAATAGACTCTTTTTCACTTGTGTTGCCGCCATCACTTTGGCACTCAAATAGTTCAGGTGTCGATCCTCTTTCCTTTGAGCAACTTTAACCCTTTCGTTACTGCATCGGCGAATTTCTCTGGATCAAACCTCACCCGTGGAGGGATGAGCCCTGTCTGCTGCAAAATCCTATGTGCAGGCAATATCGCACAAAAGCGTCAAGTTCATTATCCAGAAATTGTGCGGCACTCATACAATCAAGACTTTGGTTGATTTTTGGCAAGATAATCCTGCACAACGAGCATACACATATGCCGCTGAAGCAATTTTGACTGGATACATCTATCCACGGCTCACGTGGCTCTCCACAGAACATCGGAGCAGGATCTCTAAAATACAGTGTGTCATGTGGCCCGTCCTCACAGAAGGTGACGATGGTCGAGAGGCTTGCGCCCCTGCGTCCCGCACGTCCCTGCACGCTGCTGATAGTTCTCCCTCATCGGAGGCATATTGCGAAGCCCGACCGCAACAAGAGAGCCGATATCGATGCTCACCTCCATCGTCGTCGTGCTGCTCAATATGTCAACGGGGAGTTCGTTCTCCTGCAGCAGATCCTGAAAACGCAGTTCATATCGTTCGGTCTTACTCCAAAAATCGGCACGCTGATCTTTATGGGAAAGTTGCGCCGTATGCTCTTCCGTATCAATTACACGTATTTTATCGCCATCCAACGCCTCCTGAATCGGGCGTCGCCAGAAGTCCAGTGCATGATATTCATCATCCCGCATTGGGTGGATTGTATCTGCCCCACAGCAGGGGCATTTTCCGCGCAGCAAATATGGTGTATTCCGCACATTTTCTCACAGTGATACCATGTATGGTTTTTCATCATAACGTGGACGAACACGGGAGATGTCTATATACAGTCTTCTTCCATCTGATCGATCAGGTTCCAAGAAATATAGAATGCGTTGCCAAATGGCGTTTTCGCGCGCTTCTTTATTCCAGCCCATGATGTCCTTCATCGTTCTCGAAAAATATTCTTTGCTCTCATCCAATCCATACGAGTCATAGAGTGCACGCAATCTTTGATCGTCGTGCATCATCAATGGTATGTCCAAGAGCCATCGATCTATCGCAGATATGCAGCATCCATGCATTGAAAAACTCCAAAAAACAGAGGCTCATCGACCTCTACATGATTTTCACGCAGTTCTTCAAGCGCATCCTCTAGGGGGTTTGGCATCGGTTCAATCCAGCACAGTGCAGCGTCGTATAGTATTATACCCTCCGGCAAAGAGTCGGATAAGATATTCCTTCATTTGCTCCGGAGCATGTTCGCTGATATTACGTGAGGGGTCATAGGAGGTGCCCCGGTTCATATATCGCCGGTAGCGTTCCTCGATATTTTACAATCGTTCACGAACTTTTCACGTACTTCTCCGTGGAAGAGCTGCACATGCCGCTCCGCAGCAGAAAGACAGAAATAGTCATAGAGAGAGTTCATAGAGAACTTTTTCTGTTCCATCTTATTGATCGCTATGACAAAGAGTTGTCGAACCGCTGCCATATCCGATGCCTCGGACATATCGCGTGCAAGTTTTGCTGCACGTTGGCGGCTGTCTGAGAAAAAGCAGTACTTTCCGTCCCTCATTGGGAAACCGCTCAGGATTATGATCCTTTCCTGGAACCGGTGGCTGTGCAGTAAATTGTGCCTGTATCAGGTTAAAGAATGCGTGATTTCCATGCGTATTGAAAGATGTCAGCTGCATCATGGAGAGCTGGTGCTGACAGTGCGGGCAAGTGGGAAACGTGACGGTTTGTGGCCTTCCAGGAGCGGTATAATCACAATAGTACAGTTTTCGAGTATATGGCTTGTCTGCCATCGCATCATCGCCAAAGTGTAAAAATCCACTCTGAATATCCAGATAGCAGGGACGAGTGGGATACTTCCTCCCCTTCACGGGTCGAAATCCCGCTCGTGGAATAAAAGATGGATCTCCTTCATGCGTTTGTCCATCACCTGCCGGATGATGCCATAGATACACAGAAGATTTTTGTTTTAGCTGTGCAGCATCTTTTCAAGGATGTACCTCTATAAAAACAGTGCACCACAACGTCTGTCATTGTAGAGTTCATAGACAACAGAAGAGCAATGCTTACAGGTGAATTTTTCATCCGATAAAAACACCTGTCCCAGTGTTATGCCGCTCTCTGAATGTGCGTGAGTACAGTTCGGATTTGCACATGCATACACCCTTTGAGCCCACGAAAGAGCATGTGCATACGCGCCGGAAAAAGCACAGCACCATCGTCACTCCTTGCCAGTGAGGGCGATTGAGAGTGAACACTGATCGCATGTGGCATACTCCTCATTCACCTCCGGAAAAATCTCACGTGCGAGATCCTGGAGCGACTTTGCTGTTCCTCGACAAGCTGTAATTAACTCAAAAGGGCCGGTAACAAAGCAGATTATCATACATCCACGCGGATAGATTCTGATGAGCTGTAGGGGCACCATCAAGCCCTGTCCAAAACCTATAGAGTTCAGCTTTTTCCCTCTTCTTCCTGTTCAAATTTGCCAATATCAAAAATTTCGAATTTGAAAAAGGAATATCATGAATCTCCACCTTCTGAAGTATTTCTCTCCCTTGGAGATAACAAAACTCCAGGTGGGAATCCGCCGCCGTCAGCTTGTTTGCAAAATCCATGATGCGTTCCCGCACCGATGCATTGCCATCCGGCATACTTGCTGTCGTTAAAAATGAATTGGACACACTCCCGTCCAATCCCAAGTTTGTAAAACAGTCGCCGAATAAGGAATGAAACCTCACCGCCGGATGCGCCCGATACATATGGGCTTCGTCGATAATGAACAACAGCTTATTGGTCGGATCGGCACGAAGCTACGCCCTGTATCCTGCCATATCTTACTCTTCACGCGGGCGTAGCAGCATATATTCAAGCATGGAATAGTTCGTAATGAGAATATCGGGACAGAATTGCTGCATCTCAAAATCAGTAATCAGTTCAGCATCATCTTCGCTTGGAATATGACGACCATTGTGCAGTCCGTCCAAGAAACTCTGCATATCTGTCTTGGCAGGATTTTTCCCTCGGATGCGAGCTGCTGAACAAACGCACACTCTCCATCGGTCTTTGGAAAGAATATATTGGCCAGTGTCTTCCCAACGCCGATCCTGCTCTTGTCGTGCTTCTGCACCCTGCGTACGGCGTACGTCCTGTACATCACCAAACTGGGGTCTGCGCGGTCACCGCCGCAAGCCTCTCGAAAAACCTCGATAAACTTTCCCTGCGGATCGCCCATCAACCTGCGCAGTCTGCTGACCTGGTCCGGGAAACGAGTGCATTCATCGGATACATGATGATTGTCCGTACACCGCGCATCTCCCATGCAGATGACTCTCGTGCACTCTGCAGCCAGTTTTGCCATAAGCGGCCACATAAAACACTCCGTTTTACCTGAGCCGGTTCCTGTCGCAACAAAAAGATCCTTGCCATGCACGGCGGCCTCAAGTGCCTGAATCTGATGAACGAACGGGCTGGGATAGACCCCTAGATGCGCTTTGGAAAGCGCGGCGAAATAGCCTCTCATCCATTCTGTATATCGGCGGATGCTATTCCGTTTTTCCATCACAGCATATGCGAGCGAGATTCGATGTACGGCTTTTTGATAGAGAACCTCAGTGCGTCTAACTCTTTTCTGAAGCATAGAGAAGAATCGGTGATTTTTCCAAAAACTGTGCACGAATATAATCCTTCAAAGCAGTACGAAGCTTGTTATGAACGACATTGGCATCCATCTCTATTCCTCCTCAAACATATACCCCTGCGCTTCCAGAACAGAACGAAGCGGAGCAAAAACCGAGCAAGAGCATACACGTTCAAAATCCTTTAGGAGTGACCGATAGGTCTGCGAGCCAGCTATATAATTTTATTTCTGTTCGGGCGGAAGCAGATACTTTTGGTAAACATAGACGATATCCCCATCATAGCGACATCGAATCGGCGGCAGACAGATGATAATGAGGCAAAGCAGGCATTCGCCAGCCCCAAATACCCACCATCTCTCACACACCATTCGGAAGTGAAGGACTGACAAAAAGTTCTTTCCTTCCATTTTGTGAGAGCGCATATCGTCTATTTCCGCAAGCCCCATCGTAGGAGTGAGATACATCCGCCCCGCTCCGGTCGACTCTGCCAGTATCCTTCTGAAAACGGTTCCCTCATCCGTAAATATTCCAGCTGCCCCATTGGCTCCATCGGTGCCGAGACAATGCTGTCGCTCAGCTTTTTCCCATCGTTCATCAAGTGTGTTCTCTGCTAACTGAAACATATCAACAACACCATATGTGGGAATCAGCTAACGTCACACGGGTACGATAAAGCGCCAAGGCCACTCATATAAACGGATTCTCTAACGGCATTCCACGTGAAATAGGGCAGCCTCTGCAAAGAGCTTCTCGTTTTATTGCAGGACGCACGTTTGCTGCTATGATAAAGGACACCGGTCTTCAAATAGAGATCATAGATTTCCTTAAACAATGCTTCCATGTCATCCGGAAACAGCGATGTGAGTTCCGGATACATTTCCATATAGCTGGAACATACAGAAACTGTCCTGGTTTTTATATGCTCAAGGGAGACCGTACGATCTTCTTCAATGAGACCATCCCACGCCGCTGCATACGTCATACGCCCACAAACGGTATAGATGATACGCGCCTTCAAGACTCTTCACGCTCAAAATTACCGCGTCTTATCGCATATTCATCTGCAATCTGATGCAGTAGTGCCCGATACTTTCTCATACCTACATACCAAACATATATTCCAACTGCTCTTTCAAGTTTTTCGAAAGATGAAGCCGTTTTTCATCCGAGAGGATTTCTCCGAGTACGTTTTTCTGCCCTGTTGCTGCAAGCATAGGGAAGCAGTGCAAACAAGACGATATTATCATCACTCACGCCATCTAATATCGTTTCCATATAGGAAAGTAGTGTTTGAAATTTATTTTTCAAGAGCAGCGGTGTAGTAGGCGTGTAAAATCTGCGGAGTGAAATTTTTCTCTGCGTTTTTACCTGCAGCACTTCAAATTTATCTGCCATTGTTCCACCGACAAGGTGCTCTCCTGGGTTCGCTTCTACAAAAGAATTCTGTAAACAACGGAATCATAAACTGGGAAACAGTCCGTGGGTTCAAATTGCAACATCTCCGGAAATGGGTGCACGGAAATGAAGTAGCTTCTTTTTGCCGTGAGAATCTCCGGAATGCGAGATATCCACTCATGTGAAAAAGGGTTGACAATCTTTATAACACTGTCCTCCGATTGTAGACAGCTGCTAACGGTATTTGCGTCAAAAGATCCCGTGCACTCCAACTTTCCGCAGGTCCTTCCAAAGAGTGAGGCTGTGAAACGGTATCCGCTATGCTGTCGGCGTTTGGTCCTGTAAGCAGCAGAGGGATATGTTCCAGATATGCGGCATATAGATAGGCAGCAAGGCTTCTTGTGTATTCTGGTGCAACACCTGCATTCCTTCAATTCAAATCGAGTGTCGCATACTTCCTCCATGACTGATTCATCTGCGGCGCTTCATCGGTTTCCTTCCGGACACAAAAACAGCGCTTTCATTCGTAGGCAGATGATGTTGGCTGCGGCAACAGACTAGATACAACAGAAATACTCGCTATAAATTTTTGACATTTTGGTTCTGAGCATCGCGGATCTTTTCCGCAACGCTTGCTCTACCTCCGCTGCGAACTGTTCTTGTCGACGTATATCGCGCATAGTACAGCTTTCTGCGTACTGAGTTTCTCACATTCCTGCTGGATACAGTTTCGCCCGCTTCCTTCTGCGCAATCTTTTTCCTCCGCCGCACGGACGAGCTTGCGCATGCTTTTTGATTTTCCATTCAGAGGAAGCAATCTCCATGCAGCGAGCCATGATGTCGTCATTTGCATGGAGCAGCGAACACAGTAGCTCGTCCTCAATAGAGGCTCCTGAGATGTATGCTTCTGCATGAGCAAGAACTGCTTTCGCAATTCTCTGCCTCCTCAAGCGATATACAACACGTCTTGGCAATATCCTCTGTCAAAGAAAATGATTGCAGATGCCCAAGAAACTCATCGCCTCTCTGCCAATCAGCCTTCGTAACACCTCGTTCTTTCAAGCTTTGCCAAGAAAGGCACGCAGAATGACCGATTGAACAATCTCCATCATATCTCTCGTTTGAGATGACATCCGATGGCAGTCCTGCATAAATATGTCTAAAAATAGGACCGCTGATTTGGCAGTGAAATAATCTCATGTTTGCCAAAGTTGTATTGCGGCAAATGGTATACGCTTTCATTCAGTGTTACAGCGCTCCCCCGATATAGTAGCTGTTTTCTCTTGCAAAGTATGCCAAAACATTCTCCGTTCGCTTTGTGCCGGAAAACATTACGCGACCGGATGTAGGATTACAGTGTATTCCCTCCTTGAGGTTATCAATCGAGTTCGGATGCACTTTCACAATCTGAAATATTGATAATTTCGATAGGGACTTTCTGCAGCGTAATATGCACTGTGAATATAGTCATTCTCAGGGTATTTTCATTTTCTTCAGCGGACCAATCCCAAGTCCAACCGCACCTTCTGTGTCCGGACCATTGTTGTAGGTAAATCCAGTCACGATTGTTAAACCTACGCGGTTGTGATCTGTCTTGATGGAAAACCTCAGAAGGTCGTTCTGTGACAGATCAGCCAACCGAGCTAGACGGATTTTTCCGCTATCGCTATGAAAGAAAACTTCACAAAGCGAGCGATGTGCAAAATTCCGCTCCTCACCTATCGTGGCAGACCGATCATCATAAGCTTCACGCTGTCTTATATGTTTAATTGTTTTTCAGAGAATCTATCTGTTCCCTTAGATCATTATGATCTTCCATCAATGCATTATATTCTCTTTGTGAGTGTATCCCGATCTACGGTTGGCTGGTGGATGCACTGTTCCTCTCTCGAATTTGATCTGTTTCTCTCTGCACCGCTTCAGCAAGCTGAGTTTCTAGGGCTTCGATTTTTACCGTACAGAGCTTCCCAACTTGCTTTTGAATGCACCTCCACCTGGGGGTACGAGGCCTCCTGTTTCATCGCACGAATGGATGCAACACGTTCGGTGATTTCAGGAGATGTGCTCTATATTGTGTCTGGAAAGCTTTCTATAAAGCGTAATATGGTTATGAAATACAGATTGTGCCAATGCCTCGACCAGGGGTCGTCAGCGTTCTTTCCTGCGGCTACTTGTTTATTTGAGCATTCTGTAACCTCTCCAAGAGCCTTTTTCTATTCGTTGGTTAATTTCTTCCATGATAAAAGTCTTTTTCACTGTTGTTTACAGCAAGTAAAACCGCATCTTCATCTGAAAAGTTTCGCTGCTCGAACCCGGTTTCATATTCGTAAAAGCGCGTGAGTGTTTTTGAAAGAGCTTTTCGAAATACCTTCCCAGAAATGAGCGTACATACTTCAAGCCAAATCTTCTTCTGAAAGGCTGACAATATAGTTCTTCATGTTATACCTCCGCAGAACTCTTACTGTTTTGGTGTCCGTTCAAAATAAAATAACATAATTTTTATAGGCACGTTCATCTATAACGCCACTATAAATACGTCCTTGAAGCCAATTCCTGTATTGCAGGGCAGCCTCTGCAAACCGTCCGACCATCGCGTGAAGTTCATGAGGTACGCTTATATTTTTGTCCTTTGAGATGCTGCAATTCAAAAAGTAGTGTTGCTTCATATTCGTGGTGAAAATATTGAGGGCTTTACGAAACGAAGCTGCCACTCATATCCAGCCCGACTAAAACACGAATGTCCATCTCATAGTTGAGGTTGCTGATTTCTGATTTCGGTATCTGCTTTAAGTTCGATTCTTTTGACAAGGTTTTCTTTTCGGTACTGAAGAATGTATCCGTCATAATTGGAAAGGAATCAGAAGAATCCGGTTCTTCAGCAGCTTTCCTGTTATTCCTTCCTGTACACTTTTTTCCGGCTACATCCAAAACACGAATATCAGATACTGGTATTTCGCCGTCTGAGCGGTTCTTTCCAAAAAGTCCAGATACGCGAGGCGGTAGCACGTCCAACACTAATGCGTCTATGTATATGATAACAATCGACAAAGATGCACTGATTCTGGTTGCCGCATGGAAACATCTCGATGCTGTCTAGTGGGAACCGATTTGATATTCCACGCAAGTGAACCCACATAAGCGAATGATTGTGTTTGGTCTCGACCCATCAAGGATATAGGGGAGGCCATACAGGCTGAAGTATAATTGGACGTTCCGTGAGACGATAGTGGAGATTGAGGAAAAAATTTGCGCTTTCAGACTGTAATCCTCTGCACAAACTTCGTATAGAAACCACGTGTTCCATGAAACCTTTCGTGATAAACACAGGTTATTTTTGATATGCGAGATTTTTGTCTCAGATTCTCCTTGACGTAATAAATAGTATTTTTATGTGCCTCAACATCCGAATCTGCAGGAAGCATCCCGCCGGATCCAGCGTCAACAACGTCCCATCGTAAGTCACGCCGGGTGTGCTGCGTGGACAGTATTCACTCAGATCGGAATCCGCCTCAATCTCAATCCGATAAGACTTACAAGGATTTTTCCAACCGGGAGAAAGTTCGTACGATCATAAGAAAGGCGCTCTGATAAATATACATAATAATTTTCCTCAGATTTAGGGAAAATACGTATCTCTGATACCTGCTCTAATAATCTTTCTCAGGAATCCTCGGGAAAGCCAGTTCAAAGGAAAAATGAGCCTTCAAGACATTTTCTGATATAAAAGTGGCAAATTCAGCACACTCTCCTGATATAACTTAGATTTTGTTTGGGCAACTCTCTCCTCGCAGTTTTATTCTCTTCGCCGGAACTGTGTCGAAAATGCGCCTCCCTGCCTCCCAGGCTTCGTAAGAAGGACATACTGATCGCATAACCTCACACCAAAAATGCGCTCTATCGCTTTCACTCCTTGGGGGTAGAGACGTGCTGCTTGTGGTGTTATCCGTTTCCATTCAGAGTCTTGCCATGTACACACATGAGTTAACGCCAGCATGCAATGCCTCCTTATGAAAACCAAGATGTTCTTTCTATTTTATTCTTAAATTCTCTTTATATTTAATACTTCCTGCATAATTCTTGGATTTTTACATTTGCATATAATACATTCTGCAAAAGTTAAATTTATAAAATATAACTTTTACAGGGAATTAGCTGTTAGTTGAGTATTTTTCTACAAGTGTTTATTTGTCAGGCGGATCATTTTGCCAACACCGCGTATGCGTCTCTGTTTTTCCTCCATCAGTTTGCGTGAAACGGCAACACATCTGCATCTGACAAGGTTTCGTACGCTCAAGCTGTTGAAAGTCAATGACGAGGTAGCGCGGGGCATTATTTTCAGGATGACCGCGGATCCCTTTTCATCGACAAGGCGTGCGACCTAGAAAAAGTTCTGATTCGCCTCGGTCATGGATATCCATAGTGTCTATTGATGTTCATGAGTCTGCCTCCTTTCTTTCAGCGACAGCATAAATATAGGATAAATACAACCTATATTCACTTACTCCCTCACCCGATATGCGACTGCATACATAACAGGCAGCACCAAGAGTGTCAGCACGGTTGCGACGATGAGGCCGCCCGCGATGGCGACTGCCATCGGCCCCCGAAAGATGCTGCGCATGAGGGGGAGCATGCCGAGGATGGCGGCGGCGGCGGTGAGCATGATGAAGGCGGAATCGCGAGGACGGCGGAGTCAATGATGGCGTCCATGGGCTTTTCGCCAGACTCTTCATGCTTTTGATCTGGTCGGTGGGGATGACGGGTTGCGGATGATCATGCCGAAGAGGGCGAGGACGCCGAGGTAGGCGACGAAGCCGAGCGCGGAGTCGGTGAGCAGCATGGCGAGCGCGACGCCGATGAGTCCCATCGGGGCGGTGAGGAGAGTGAGTACCATCTTGCCCATTGTGCCGACCTGCAGCATGAGCAGGGTCATGATGATGAAGATCATGGCGGGGATGGGCTGCATGAGGTGAGTGCATGGAGTCGGCGGGTCCGCGAGTGCGCCCGCTGTATCGACTGTTGTGCCCGTGGAGGCTGGCGCAGCAGCTGCTCCGGTTGCCTTGTAGACGCGCAGCGCAGCGTCGTTCCCTCGCCGTGCGTAACCTCTGCCTGCACGAGTGCTCGGACGGAGGTTGTGCCGCTTTGATGAGTCCGTCCTCCGCGTCGTAGGAGATGTACCCAAATCTGTGCAGGCGGGACGCTGCCGCCCTGCTGTCGCAATCGGCGGTTCACCGAGGCGCTCGATGTCGTGCGGTCACGTTCTGCGAGGCGCAGGACAATGCCAATGGTGCGGTCGCCCGTGTAGAACCTCCGCCGCCTCGGCGCCCGTCAGCTCGTGTGTAGAGCATCTGCTTGACCATTTTTGCGCTGATGCTAGGTTTCAGCTTTTCCTTGTCAAAGTCGATGCGGATGGCCTTTGTTTTCGATCAGTCCGAGATGGACGTTCGTCGCGGCGGGATCGGCGGCGACGATAGCGGCGACCTCCTCGGCGACGCGGCGCACCTCGTCCGTCGTCGGTGCAGATACGCGCAGCATGATGGGGAAGTCGGCGGGCGGTCCGGTCTGGATGTACTGCGTGGATACCCGCACGCCTGTGAGTTCATTGCGGCGGGCATCTGCGATGACGGCGGGCAAGCTCCTCACGTGCATCGGTGTCCTTAGCCGTGATGACGAACTGGGCGCTGTTCGGTGCATCCGCCTTCGGGTCGACGGTAAGGACGAAGCGCGGCGTAAAGCGGCCGATGTAGGCGGCATGTTTTGGATCTTGTCGCTGTGCGCCGCGAGATTGCCGTGAGACGATCCGCCTCCGCCGCAGTCGCCTGCATGGATGCGCCCTGCGGCAGGGCAGGCGCACGATCAGTTCGGGGCGCAGGAGGGCGGGAAAAAGGTCTGCTTAATGTGCGGGAACGCCGCAAGGAGAGGACAAAAGATGAGCACGGGTGCCGCGATGAGGACGGCGGTGCGGTGCGCGAAAAGAGCGTCAGTACACGCCGAAAGAACCGATGAGACCCGGTCAGTGCGGATCGTGTGCGCCATCTTCGGACTTTTTGCACCGGATCAGATAGAGCCGAAGAGCGGCGCAACCATGACGGGACAATCCAGCTGAGGACGAGGAGATGCCGATGACGGGGAAAGGTGCGGCGCAGAACTCACTCGCCATGCCCTTGAGAAGTAACGGGATGAAGCCCGCACAGGTGATGAGCGTGCCCGTGAGCATGGGCTTCGCCGTCTGGGTAAAGGCGTAGCACGCGGCGTCAAAGCGTTCCATGCCGCGCTCGAGTTGGACGCTCATCATCTCGACGGCAATGATGGCATCGTCGACCAATAGGCCGAGGGGAAATGATGAGTGCGCCGAGACCTTGTGCAGGTCGATGCCGAGGAGGTACATGGCGACGAAGGTGCCTGCGAGGACGAGCGGAATGCAGCCCGCGACAGCAAAGCCCGGTACGCAGACCGAGCGAGAAAAGCTGACGCCGAGTACGGTGAGATGGCGAGTGCAAGCGCGTTTCGACGAAGTCGTGAATGGAGTGCTGTACGACGGATGGCTGATTTGATACCTCGTGCAGCTGAGCGCCGAGCGAGAGATCCTGCTGGATCGCCGCTGCCGAGATCTCTAGATCTGCACCGAGGGCGAGATGTTGCCGCCGCCTCATCGAGACGGCGATGCCGACGGCGGGCATACCGTTGTACAGCATGCGCGGCTCGGGCGGATCGACGGACTTGCGCTCAACGGATGCAATATCGCCGAGGCGGAAGACCTTCCCGTTGCGCACTCGGAAGTGCGGATATCCTCGATGTCGTGAGAAATACGCCAGAAGCGCGTAAATGCACTGTATCGCTCGCCGTCTCCAATGCTGCCGCTCGTCATCATGGCATCCTGTGCGGCGAGTGCATCTGTGATGGCCGTCGAGAGGGATGCTCGAGCTGTGCGAGGCGCTCGAGGCGAGTTTCGACGTAGACGCGCTCGCTGTACGCCGATCAGCTCCCACCTTTTGCACGCTGGGGACGGTGAGGATGCGGCGGCTGCCGCCTCTGCCAGTGCACGGTTCCTCGTCACTGTAGTCCGCGCCTGTGATGGCGTAGACGGAGCCGTATACATCGTCAAAGCGGTCGTTGTAGAACGGCCCGTAGACACCGTCCGGCAGGTCGCGCTTTACGTCTTCGCCGAAGTTTCGTACGTCGCGCCACGTCGGGCGAATCTGCGATGACGTCGACCTCGCTCATGCTGCAGCTGGACGTAGATCGTGGTCTGTCCTGCACGCGTCTCGCTGTGAATCTGTTTGAGTCCGGCGTATCCTGAAAGCGCCGCTCGGAGCTTGTCCGTGACCTGCTCCTGCATTTCCTCCGCGCTTGCGCCCGGCCATGCGGCAGAGATCACCATCTGACGGATGGTAAAGGCAGAGATCCTCCATGCGTCCGCAGGGCTGTTGGGGCAAAGACGCCGCCGACCGCAAAGACGATGATGAGTACCAGACGAGTGCGCGGTGACGCAGGGAGAGTTCTGTGAGGTTTCTCATTTCGTCCGCACCTTCTCTCCCTCGTGGGCACTGGTGTACGCCCGCTGTCACGATGCGTGCGCTCCCTGCGGCAGCCCTATGACGAGGGCGTCATTCGTGCGGAACGCCGTGACGGTGACGGGGTAAAGGCGCACCGCATCGTCCTCGACGACGTGAGACGGCTGCCGTGTCATCCGTTTGGTACAGTGCGGAAAGGGGAATCGCAGCACCGCTTTGCACGGATGCACCGAGACGGACACGTGCCGTCATGCCCAGCAGGGAGGTCAGCGGGGGCATCTGTGAGTGCAATGCGTGCAGTATAGGTGCGCGTCGCCGCATCCGGAACGGGCGAGAGTTCGCGCAGTGTGCCCGTGTAGGCAGCGCTGTTCGCCCAAGGAAACGGCGGCGGGCATACCGACGGCGACCGCCGCGAGACTGCTCTCGGGCACGGCGATCTCGATCTCGCGTTCTCCTTCACTGCGTGAGGGTCATGACCGCCTGCCCTGCAGCGATGATCTGTCCCTCCTCTGCCGTGATGTTCGAGATCACGCCGTCCGCGCCCGCAACGAGGTTCGTGTGGCCGAGCGCGTTGCGGCTCGCACTGTCCTGCGCGACGGCTTGCCGATAGGCAGCTTCGGCGGCACGCCTCGTTCGTACGGTACTGGTCGAGCATCGCCTCCGGAGATCGCCTGCGGCGGCGAGCTGCTCGTAGCGTGCACGCTCCGTGCGCGCGGGTCGTGCGCGAGGCGCGGCTGGACGGCGGCGTTCGCTGCATTTACCTGCTGCTGCACGTCGCGTGCGTCGATCACCATGAGCATCGCCCCGCGCGGACGTGTGCGCCGACATTGACGTTGCGTGAGAGAACCTGACCGCCGACCTGAAAGGCGAGCCGTGTCTCATAGCGTCCGCGCACCGTGCCCGTATATCCTGCCTCCGATGCAGCGGCATCACCTACCTGATCGTGCGCGCACAGAGGGCGGCGACCTCCTGCTCTGCTCGTTGCCGCATCCGCAAGAGGGCAAGCAATGATGCCAGGATGATCGTGATATGGAACACTGCTGCTGCAGTGGATCTCCTTTCGTTTTCATTGATTACCTAAAGTTTACCACCGAATATAAAGTGTGTCTATAAGGTTGTATGATTTGGACCTTCTCGTATTTTATGCTAGAATATATCCCAATAGCGTGAGAAAGGACGTCACGATGGACGAGGAATTACGGCGGTATGAAAAGATAAGGGCGCGTATCACTCGGTGGGGCGGCGCAAGTCTCTACGATGGGATGATGACGTATTCGACGTGGTCGGGAAATTCGTCTCGCGGCTCGTGTGGGGGCTGGACAGAAACGGCGTGAGCCGCTACGTAACCTTGCACTGCGTGCACACGAGGGCTGACGGGCGTCTGCTCCGGTGCCGGTGGGGACGGGATGCCTCTCGCTGCCTGTCTATGCAGAGCTGCCGGGCGCAGACATCACCTGCCTCGACTATTCACCGGCGATGCTCGCGGCAGCGTCGTGCACGATGCCGATGCGATCGGGTACACAATATTGCATTCGTCGAGGAGATGTCGGACAGCTGACGTTCGAGGATAATTTCTTTGATGCGGCGTCTCGATTAACGGTTTCACGCATTCCCGGACAAAGGAGGCTGCATGGAGCGAGGTGCATCGTGTGCTGCGTCCCGGCGGGCGTCTGACCGGTTCCGTATTTGTGCTCGGCGGAAATCCGCGCACAGAGTTCGTCGTAAAAGCATCTCTATACGCGCGTGGGATTCTTTACCCCGCCGTATGCACGGCAGAGAGCCTCAAAAGCGCGGCTGGAAAATCTCTACTCGCGAGGGTGACGGTTAGGTGCGTCGAGGTCGCTCGCGTGTTTCTCATGCATTAAATAGGGTGTGTTTTTAAGGGGTACATCCCCGTTGATTTACTCATAGGAGGATGTTTGATGAAGATCCGTATGCTTTTCCCGTTTCCCTTGCCGCTGCACTCATCGCGAGGCGCGCATTTTGCAACAACGCCTGCGGCTACGCTGAGGATGACCTGCAGCGCAGGGAACAAACACAGCAGGGAACAGGCACCGTTTGATGTGCAGGCCGTTGAGCAGCATAGTGATGGCAACGATCACGCGCTTTGAAAAAGGATGATGTGACGGGGGCTTCAGCTCGAGGGCGACGCGTGAGCTGCGCCCGCATTTGACGGCGGAGCAAGTCACGGGAGCAAAGGCGGAGTTCGCGCCGAAGTGGGGCGCGCGTGCGGGTGTCGGCAAAGCCGCTCGATGACGAGCAGGCAAGGAGGGTGACAAGTGGTACGTCATCTGTGCCAGATTGCCGTGGGGTACAAGGCGACAGCTGTCGTCTATCGTCTCAGCTACGATGAGGATATAGAAGCTTGCAGGATTCTTCGTCCGCTGAAAAAGTTATCATCACAAAGGGCTCACTGGCATTTGCCGTGAGCCCTTTTTAATCACGACATCTTGCTGCCGAACCAGAGCAGGAGCTGCCTTTTTCTTCCTCCGATGCAAAGATATACAGGGGAGGACGATTGCCTCTGTTGGTGCAGTGAAGAGATGAGATGCCATTGTCGGAGAGACTCACATCGGTAATGCTCCGATAGGCGATTGTGCGTTCTGTATGCTCGCAGCGTTCGACGATGTGCATCTCCTCGAAGATGACAATACGGATGCCAAACACATGCGCAGCACGCATCGCTTCAAAGGCGGCGCAGCACGTCTCGTGTGGTGGTACGTTCCAAGAGATGGGTGTAAATGCGGTGAGAGTACAATACAGAGGGACGGTGGTCAGAACGGTTCGTATGCAGCAGCTCCTCGAACTCCCCTGGGGCATCGCTCAGGAGATCTTGGAGAAAAACAGGATGGGGAGCAGCGGGATCGTTAGCAGGACAGCGAGCGCCACCCTATTTGCCCATTTGAACAAGGGGCGTTCAAAATACAAAAAGAGGGTGAAGTGAAGTGCATCCTGTTCTGTAAAAATCAAATGTGAATCTGAACAATGCGTGCCTCCTGATGATACAAAATGCCGCATCTGTCACACCCACAGAGGGGACAGATGCGGATCTTATCAAAACAGCTGTCGAAATTATCAGTGATGTCTATACCTCATCATCGTAGACGCTGTTGTCGCTGTCATTAGCAGTATTGCGTGCTGCCGCAGACTGGAACGAGCAGCGGCGCTGTCGTAGGTTGTCTGTACACCGTAGACGGTTGTCTCGCTCTGAGTCTGTATGTGAGAGTTCCCGTACCCCGCAGGAGGTCGACGTTTTTGCCGTGGACAAATGCACCGGCGACAACACCGGAGGGCCGAGGACTGCAATGCCCGCGAGCGACGCCACCAGCTGCCATCGCGGATGCTGCATTTCCTTCTTTGCCTCTTCGCCGATGAAGAGTAGTGACGTAGGTTCCGTCGAGGTGCCTTCGTATTCTTGAAGTCAACGTCAACGGCGGCGTTGCGGCCAAAAAGTTCTTCGCCTGTTTCACCTTCGTAACGGTGCCCTCACCGCGCGAGCCCCTTCGTAAAGACGGGGACATCACCGACGAAGACATCATCCGCGACCCTGATACTCCGATTGTAAGTCGCCGACCTTTTAGGTTTTTGCATTGACAGGCGCTCACGAGGCGCAACTTTGACGAGTGTATTTGCAGGAACGGAGACGGGGTGACGGGGATGTCCTTCGTGCCGAAGGATGCTGTCGAGAAGTGCAGAGATGCGCTTTTTGAATGTTCCCTCACTCGTTTTGCCGAGGAGGGTCATCTCCATCTCGCTGACGCGCTCCTGCACGGGTGCAGACTCGTCTCATGGTTGAGTGTTCCACTCGATGGCATTGGTTCATCAGGACGGATGGTGCGGTACTGTTTGTATGGACCTCGTCATAGATGGCGTCAATTCGCGCCATAAAGACTCCCGCTGCGGTGCTTGCCGTCATAGTCACGTTCAAGCCGGTTGATGCGGTCAATAGGCGCACCCGTCTGCTCTTGTCCATAGGTGTCCTGCTCAATGAGCGCAAGCTTGGACTGGACGGCATTGGGCGGTTCTGCTGCCAGTGCCGTGCCAAAGGATGTGACGCGAGCACAAGGGTCAACATGAGGGCGCAGATTTTCTGTCGCATGAATGATCCTCCTTCTATCTGGCATTTGCTGCTTGGATGTGAGCAATTCTTCAATAAAATCAGCAATGCTTCTGAGCGGCGAAGCCGGCGTATATGGTCGTGGCACTCCATGCCCTGCGTCGTGCGCAGAATCTCGCTTTGTATCGTAGACCTCGACCTGAGCGGCAGACACAACTGATATGTTTCCAGCGTGTGGGTTGGGTCGTGTACAGTAGAGATAGCGGCGATTCTCGCCTGCCTTGACAACGGCAACAACTGCATCGCGTTCCGTATCCGGAGACGCGGACAATGCTTGCGGCATCGACGTAGTAGCCCGTGTCATCCCTCTGCATCGACGAAGCGCTATCTCTGCTGCGCTGCATGTGCTCACACCTGCGATCAATGAAAAGTGACAGCAAGCAGTAATCCGCTCGCTGTGAAACGCTGCATTCTGATGGGCGCCCCTTTCTCTATGGTTCCTTCCTAATTCGCGTCTATTATAGAGAAGAAAATTTTTGTGCGTCAAATTTATCTTGTAGTAGAGATGATGTGGATGCACAATGTGTGTGCGCTCTTTTTCAGTTGCGAAAATTCCGTTTATGATGTAGTATAATAACGTCAAACTACTTTACAGAGACAGGAGAACGCGCTGATGACCGAGCCGATAAAACGCGCATCCCTACTCACATTGACTGCTGCCTGTACAGTGCTCCCGTTGGAAACTCATGCTGCCTACCGCGGGGACTCGGATACGGGCTTTCAGCATTTGGACTTTATCGAGAACGAGCGGCGGGAGGGAACGTGCAAACCGGCTCACACCGGAGCAGGAGAAGCTTCTTGCCGATGTGGCGGCGATGGAGAGTATCTTCGCCATCCCGTGACGGAGGATGCGCCGTCCCCATTGCGTTTGAGGGTGATGATCTCACCTATGATGAGCGTACGGGTGCATTTACGGCAAAGGGACACGTGGACATCGTGCAGCTGGCGGCACGGCGCTTCCAAGGCGACTGACGTGGAGGGAATACGGTATCGGTGACGTCCGTTCCTGACCGTGCACATGTGCTCCAGCTCACGGAGGGCGCGGCGCGCGTAACGCTCGACGGCTACCGCATCAACTATAACTACAGAAAACGCACGAGGGCACGATGGCGGAGGCTGCGGGCAAGGTCGGCGGCTACTATATGACAGAGCAAGCGGTTCGAGTTCTACCCGGACAAAAATCGTTGTCTGCATGATGGCACACAGACGAAATGCAGCGCAGAGAAGCCGGACTATCATCTGAGCGCAGATGTAGCGGAAGTCTCATCCTGGGAACCGCATGGTGCTGACGAGATGTGAGTTCTGGCTCAAGAACAAGGTCATCTTTGCGAGGAAACGCTGCGCGAGGGTGGATACGTCGAAGCCCATACAGCGAAATTTCCCTCGTGCCGGCTATGACAGTGACGACGGCCTTTGGGTGCAGCAGACCTTTGAACATGATCTGTACTGCCTCGTGTGACGGCGCGTGCGGACATCTATGCAACGACGAACAAGGGCTGGCGCAGTCACTCGATCTTGACTGGGCAAATGCAGGAATGCGTGCGCTCCTGACCTATGGTGTCTTTGAGGACGGGGATAACGCGTGGATCAAGAAGGAGCCGTCCCTGACACTCAGCTATGGAAAGCGGGTCGGCAAGACGCCGGTTACCTACCGCCTCTACCCAGTATGGCCGCTGGTATGGGGAGTGGTATCCACAGCAATCACTGGCAGTACGGCATTTCCGTTGTGCATGATACGATCCCCTTTCACGGTTTTCGGATCGACCTGGTAACGGGGTACTCCGTCACGCGCGAGAGCTATGACGGATCGCGGGTGCAGGGCTTCGATGCGAGTGCCTACCTCACAAAGTCATTCAATGATCGATTTTGCCGCATACGTCGGGGCTGTTTATACGCAGAAATCAAAACAAAAATCACTCTTTGACTCACGATCAGGAGGATTACTCTGAAAATCTTGCAGGCGGGACTGAGCTATCGACTCGACGAGCGCAATCGGATCGCGAGTAGGCACGAAGTATGCTGTGGAGCCACACAGCGGACGGATGTGGACTACTACTGGTTCCACGATCTGCACTGCTCGCAGATTATCCTGCGCCTATCGCTCGAAGCAGGATCTGCATGGAAGGTCAAATGGGAGTTTACGCCATGGTAAAGATACGTGGACGAGTGGGTGGGGAGAGACTGGTATGCTGATCCCAAACAATCGGATTGCAGAGTTTTCTGAGACTCTGCGCGCAGCAGGACAGCGTGTCGTTTTTACGAATGGGTGCTTTGATATCCTCCATTCGGGTCATGTGCGTTATCTTGCTGCGGCACGTGCGCTCGGTGATGTGCTTATCCTCGGGCTGAACAGTGACGCCTCCGTGCGCCGCCTCAAGGGGAGACGCCCCGTCAATACCGCTGAGGATCGTGCAGAGGTTGTGGGAGCGCTGAAAATCCGTGGATGCAGTTGTGATATTTGACGAGGATACGGCCGAGAAACTGATCGCAAAGGTGCATCCTGCGGTCTATGTCAAGGCGGTGACTATACGCCGGAGACGCTGCCAGAGGCGCGTATTGTCGAGCGCTATGGAGGAGAGGTCGCATTTATCCCCCTTGTTGCGGGCAAATCCACAACGAATATCATCCAGAGAATGCAGGCGGTATGATTGAACAACATTCTTGTGATTAAGCTCTCGCGATCGGCGATGTCATCCATGCGATCCCCGCAATACATGCTCTGAGAGAATATCGGCCCAGCGTACATATCACCTGGGTTGTCGAGCCTGCGGCCGAGGGATATCGTGGCGATGTGCAGTGATGTCGATGAAATCATTGTCTTTCCGAAAAAGGAACTGAAAACACGGCAGGGATTCCTTCGTCATTTTATCCCTCGGCGGCTTTTACAGAAGAACCACTACGATGTTTCGATGGATCTGCAGGGGTTGTTCAAGTCAGCAGCGATTGCTTTTTCGTCCACGCGCATCAAAAATTGGTACGGGATTTGTGCGTGAGGGAGCATCTCTCATCTCCCGTCCATCCGTGGGGCTCATATGGATGGACATATCGTCGAGCAGAATCTCGATGTTGTACGCGCTCTTGGATGCCCTGCCGATAAGGCTGTTTTTCGTTTTGCATATCAGCGCAGGATGTCCAATCTGCAGAGGAAAAACGGCTGGCTGTCTGTGGTCAGAACGCGTTATGCGCCTCTCATCGTCAGCGCCAGTCGTGCAAATAAAGGTGGCCAACGACGTTTTGCTCGCCCTAGCCGATCAGCTGAGGGACGCGGCATCATGCCGATTCTCGTCGGCGGCGGTGCCGATGATGTGAGGCGTGCAGAGGAGATTCAGCAGGCAGCCAATGCTCCGGTTGCGTCCCTGGTGGAGCAGACAAGCCTATCAGAGCTCGCAGCACTTTTCTCGCGGTGCCGCCGTTGTGATTGGCGGAACACAGGGCCTCACACATCTGTCCGATGCCCTTGATGTGCCAACCTTGATGATGATGGGGATCGTGGCCTCCGACCCGCAATGGGCTATATCGGCAGCCTGAAAAATGTCATCGAAAATTGAGCGCAGCTGCCGCCGATGCATGAAGCGGATCTGTCCGCTGAGGGCTTGACCGTCTCGCTGATATTACACCGGATAGAGTTATGGCGGGGCAGAAAACAGTACTGGCGGGGAGTGCCAGCTATGAGAGAAGAATGGGATGGGGAAGAATGTGAGTTCATATCAGAACATTCTCGTTATCAACCTCATGCACCTTTGGCGACCTCATGCTCATGACGCTGTCCTGCGCACCATCCGCCACAACTATCCTGCTGCCATATCACACTGCTCGCTGATCTGAAGCTCGCGGATATCGTGCAGGAAAACCGCCACATCAATGACTGCCTCTTTATTGACAAGAAGGGACGCGACGACAGCTTTCTGGGCATTCTGCACTTTGCACGCCGCCTGCGCAAAACAAGTACGATCTTGTGATCAATCTGCATCGCAACGAACGTGCGTCTGCGCTCGCAGCGCTGAGTGGAGGGAAGCGGATTGTGGGGTATACAAAGCCCGGCTTCTCTCATGTTCGGACCATGTGAGTCCTGACCAGAACCTCATCATGCGAAATTCATTCACACTATGCGGCTCTGCGTGCCGCTGGGATTACTGGAGAGCTTGATGATGCGGGCTCCAGATGTGGCTTCCAGAGTGCAGAGGAGACGGCGGAGCGCCTTTGGGGAACAGCATTTTTCCCCTGGCGACAGGTGATTGCGCTCAACATTGGAGCGAGCTGGATGACGAAGCGCTGGATAGCGGATTACTTCGCTGTCGTTGCGGATACATATCTCGTGCGTGGCTATCACGTTGCCGTCATGGGTGGACCGATGGACGTGGAGATCGTCGATGCCCTGTCGAGTACAGATGCGTGAGAGGAGAACCCTCGGCTGCATATCTTCACCGGGAAGGTCAGCCTCGGCGTGCTCGCCGGACTGCTCCGTCGCTGCATCCTCTTCATCACGACGGACTCCGGCCCCATGCACGTCGGTGTCGCGATGAATGTTCCCGTTCTGTGTATGTTTGGTGCATCGCCCATTCCAGGGTTCTACCCGTATGATGCAAAGAGCATCTCGTCCGTGCGCCCGTCCCGTGTCATCCCTGCCGCATTCACGAATGCCCGCTGAGCCGCGAGGAACATATGAAGTGCATGAAGCAGATGCCCCCTGAGCTCATATTGAAATATGCAGATCAGATGCTTGCGGAGAATGGGGAGAAACCGGCATGCGAGCTGCCGCGGCCGTCGGATTTTGAGACACGTGTCGCGGAGCAGGTGGACGGCGGCTTCATCCTCTCGCCTAAGGGCGCCGCGGGGCGTGTCGTTCGCTCTGTTTTGCCGAAGACGGCACGGAAACAATGAGATAGAACAGAGTTTATTAAGAGGTTTTGCAAGAGATAGGAGTGTTCTCATGGATATGGCAAAGATCCGCGCAACGGTTGCGGAGAAGAGTGTACGCAGCAACATCCTCGTCGTCGGCGATGTCGCTGTGACAAGTACTACTCGGGCGAGGTTACGCGTATTTCGCCCTGAAGCACCTGTGCCGATTACGCATGTGACGGGGACGCGTGAGACGCTTGGCGGTGCGGCGAATGTTGCACACAATCTTGCACTCCTCGGAACAAAATGTCACCATCGCAGGATATGTTGGTGACGATGCACACTGCAAGAGCTTGCTCGAAAAGTTCTCCGCACGCGGGATTGACCATACGGGACTCGTTTATACAAATCGCCCGACCACGACTAAGATCCGTATCATCGGCGGACATCAGCAGATGCTCCGCCTTGACTTTCTGAGGATGCCAGTCCAATTGACGGGGATGATGCACAGACCTATCTCAGCTTCATCGAAAAGAAACTCAACGAGAGCATGGACTGCGTCATCATCTCGGACTACGGCAAAGGTTCCTGCACCGAATATGCATGTCAGCGCATCATACGCTTGGCGCACGACCATGGAGTGCCCGTCATTGTCGATCCGAAAGGAGTGCAGTGGGCGAAATACAAGGGATGCCGACTACATCACACCGAATCTGAAGGAGATCAACGAAATCCTCCTCGAGCCTATCGCCAACGATGATTTCGATGTCGAGAAGGCGGCACGTTATGCCATGCGTAAGTTCAGCCTGCGCAACGTCCTCCTCACGCGCTCGGAAAAGGGCTGTCGCTCATCCATGGGGACGAAGTCGTGCACATTCCGACGAAGGCACAGGAGGTCTTCGATGTCTCTGGTGCAGGGGATACGGTCATTGCTGTCTTTGGCCTCGCACTCGCGGGCGGACTGAAGCCAACAGACGGTGCATATCTAGCGAACCTCGCGGCGAGCGTCGTCGTATCGAAGCTTGGAACATATGCGGTAAGCAGAGAAGAGCTGCTGCGTGTCATTGAGATTCAGGAGGCGGAAAAACTATGATTATTGTTACCGGCGGTGCTGGATTTATCGGCAGCAATCTCGTTCATGCCCTCAACGAACGTGGACACAAGGATATCCTCATTGTCGACGATCTGCAAGATGGCGAGAACTATAAGAACCTGCGCGGGGCTGCACTTCATCGACTATCAGCATAAGGACGACTTCCTTCACCTCATCGAGGAGGGGACTTCGACGGTACGGATATCGATGCGATCTTCCATGAGGGCGCATGCTCGGACACGATGGAGTATGATGTCAACTACATGATGAAGGAGAATTACTCCCTACTCCAAGGCGCTCCTGCACTTTGCGATGGGCACGCGCATCCCGTTCTTTTTACGCCTCCTCCGCCTCAACCTACGGCGGCGGGAAGCATGAGCTACCGAGGGCGATCTTTGCGAGGATGCGCTCAATCCCTATGCGTTCTCAAAGCTTGCGTTTGATCGTTATGTGCGTCAGGGTCATCCCGGAGGCACGCAGCCCCATCGTCGGCCCCAAATACTTCAATGTCTATGGTCCGCAGGAGCATCACAAAGGGAAGATGTCGTCGATTTTTCTATCAGCTCTACCACCAGATTATGGAGACCGGTGAGGCCCGCCTCTTCCGTGGAACGGATGGCCTCGCAGACGGTGAACAACGCCGTGACTTCGTGTATGTCGGCGATGTTGTGCGTGTCAATCTGCATTTCTTCGAAAAATGGAGGTGAGAGCGGTGTCTACAACTGCGGCACGGGCATTGTACACAGCTACAATGAGGCGGCAGATGCCGTCATCGCAGCACTTGGCAGGGAAGATCGTCTACCGTGACTTCCCAGAGGTACTGCGCGGAAAGTATCAGAACCACACGAGGCGGATACATCGGCCCTTCTTGCGGCGGGCTACTGACGGCGGATTTACCCCGATGGAGGGAGGCAGTCAAGAGTACTGCGATTTCCCTGAATGCGGGCGGGTACTTCTCCTATGCCGAATAAGGCGCTCTTCTTCGACCGTGACGGCACGCTCAACATCGATACTCACTACCTCCATGATCCGGCGGACTTCGTTTTGGGTGGAGGGGGCGGTCGATGCGATCCGCTGCGCAAACGAACGCGGCTACCCTCGTCATCGTTGTCACGAACCAGAGCGGCATCGCGCGCGGCTACTATGACGAGGCGGATGTACATCGTCTGCACGACTGGATGAACGCAGAACTTGCGGTGCATGGCGTACGGATCGACGCATTTTACTACTGCCCCCGACCATACGGATGGCAGTGTCCCGCCTATACGAAATCTTGTGATTGCCGAGCCAGCGCCCGGTAGCTCCTGCGGGCAATCGCCGAGCACGATATCGATCCCTGCCGTTTCCTATCTTTTTCGGCGATGCACAGAGCGATGTTGCTGCTGCCGCAAATGCGGGGATCCGAGGGGTTCGGTATACGGGCGGGAGTTTGTTGGAGTGTGCGAGCGGCAGTGGAGGACTGACCACATAGATATGGTGAGATGTACGTATGAAAACAGTCATCTTTGAAAACATCATGACGCCCGGCGGACACGAGGTCGATTTTTGATCGTATTCTTGCCGAAGAACTGAAAAGACCTCGGTCATGAGGTTATATTCTATGTACCGGAAGGCTTTTCATTTTGGTATGGACTATCGTACGGAGGTGCGTTATCTTTCCGGTTCATCGGTATCCCATACACATGCACGAGGCATCGGCAAATTTCTGATTTCTCTCCGTCGTTCACAACGCCGGTTCAGTTGGTATCGGCAACTCTACAAGCTGCGCAGGCGGGCGAGATGGATGCCATTATTGTGCCAACAGCAACCTATCGTTATTTGCGTGCACTTCGGCATAGCGTTCTGCGGCGCTCTCTGTACCCGTCCTCTTCTTCCATCATGGATCACACCGAAGGATGCAAAGAATGATGCAGTTCATGGTCTGTTGGAATATCCTAATATTCGCCGACTGTCATAACGTTTGAGGATGCTGTCTTTGGGAAACGGCCAAAGAATCTTCGTTTTATTTTCCCCTACGTACATTCCTCGCGATGTGGTGGTCACGGAGCGCTCCTGCAGTGAGAGCAGATGAACCCATCACCATCGGTTTTTCGGGCAATTCCGCAGAGAAAAACATCTTGAAGATCTGCTTAATGTCTATCTGGCGGGGAATTATACGCGTCCTGTTCACCTTCTTGTACAAGGTTCGACGATGCACGAAGAGGATGCAGCCGAGTTTGATCGTATTATTGCATCTTACGAGGGAAAAAGGGATTACGTTCTTACATCGCGGCCTCATTGGGGCGGAGTGGCAAAAAGCGATTGCCTCCGTGGATGCACTTCTCCTTCCGTATTCGGCGGAGCGCTATCGTTATCAGTGCAGTGCAATGCTCTTTACGGCAATCGGCTTTCAAAAACCGGTGCTTGTCAGCGATGATATTAATCCCTGTGGTTGAAAACTATCCAGTTGGAGTGACGTTCCAGAGTGGAGATACTGCTGCACTTGGTACGGCATTGGAGACTTTCATCAACGAGTATGATGTGCGTGTACAGGGCTGGCAAGAAGCGCTTTGAGCACGCTGGTCGTGCATATGCGCCGAAGGCTTTTTGCTGAACGTATCATAGAAATTATGTACAGAAAACAAAGATGTATAACACGTCTGGGAAGGAAGGCATTATGGCTCTAAATCTTTCTGTTCTCATCCTTGCGAAGAATGAGGAGAAGAATATAGAGGACTGCATTCGCAGTGCTGCCTTTGCAGGCGAAGTTGTTGTGATCGATGACTTTCAGCACGGATCGTACGGCGGAGTTGGCAAAAGCTCTTGGCGCGCGCATTGTTCAGCGCGCTCTTGCCGGCGATTGGGGCGCACAGCAAACATTTGCGGTGGAACAGGCCACGTGTGATTGGATTTACTTTTTGGACGCAGATGAACGTATATCACCTCAGCTCGCCGATCATCTCGCAGCCCTTGTCAAAGCGGACGATCGACAATGTGCTTATGCGAATTCACGTTTGAGCTATTACTATGAACAGCCGCTTCGCCATGGTGGCTGGTTTCCTGACTCAGTAGTACGCCTTTGCCGCGCGAGGGGACGAGTGTCACGGGGCTTGTTCATCCCAAAATATGCCATCCGTATCGTGAGGTGAAGCTGCCGAAGAATGAATATCTCATTCACTATCCCTATCGTGATTGGACACATCATCTGAGCAAGATGAATACGCTATACCCTCTCTTGCTGCTCAGAAATCCTATGACAGCGGTCGCCGTGCAAAAATTCGCAGACGTCATCCCGCACCCTGTTTGGGCAAGCTCGTATGTATATCCTGCGCGGCGGATTTCTCGACAGGCGCATTGGGTTTATCCTTTCCGTATTCCACTACTTTTTACAATGGAAAAGTATGTAAAACTCTACTACCTGGATAAGACGAACCGTCATACGGGGATTTTTCATGATCGCAGAAATCGACGATGTTGCGCGCCGGGCGTATCGTTTTTCGTCATACGAGCGAGGGCGGCGCGCAGTGATCTTCATGGTGCGTGCAGTCCCTGCATTGGAATACTCTGCGGGAGCTCTATGATTTCTTTCATGAAACAGAGGCACGTAAAGAGCTCTCATGAGCGTAATCCGTTTCCCTTTTGGAGCAGGCGACACGCGCCTTTATGCAGGTTCGGACCGTCGCTGCACGCATCAAGCTCATCAAATCACATTATTCTTGGAAGAGCGGTTGAACCAAGCGGATTTTGTAGATCTTGGACTGGAGCATGCACGGGAAATATGGCGCTCATCGGAAACGGATATTGCGTGGAATGCCTATTCTGAAACTAGAGCCGGGACAGCGCAAGGAGGGCCTGCTCTCCGTCATGATGGCGAGTCGATCACGTTACGCTCTATCAGATCATGTTTTTGGATTGAGCAGCGTGACGGACAGCCGACGCTTGTTATTGGCGCGATGCAGGGGCCGAATACAGAGAATGCACAGGGAATTTGTGCGTGAGATGACGAAAGCGTGCTCACCGGTTTCGCACCAAGAATCTTATTCTCACATGGTCCAGGCTGTTGCACGGGCTCTTGAGGTGAAGCGGATTTCGCCGTTTCGAATACAGGATACTATGCGAATAACCATGTGCGCATGGACCGAAAAACTCAAGACAGATTTTGGAGCCTTTTTGGGAGGAGGCCGGCGGCTGGCAGACGGAAGATCAGAGGGTTTTTATGAATTGCCGTTAACTCTTCCGCGCAAAACGATGGAGGAGATACCAACGCGCAAGCGCGCGGTCTACCGCAGACGGTTTGCATTTCTTGATGAGGTGGATGCAGAGATTTCAGAGCGAGATGAAAGCCTTTATGACTTCCTTTTAAGTGATTGCATGCTTAATTTCTTTGATTTGCTAAAAGCACATGATCAGGCATTCGAGCAGTGATAGAGAGTGAGTGTGTCATGGGACGTTTTGTTATTGTGGAACTGGATGGAGATCTAATCCGTGATGTTTTTAAAGGAGTTTCACTTAAGAATGGAACGATAGAGATTGTAAATGGTATATTGCAGAAGAAAATCGGACGGCGTTTTCGACTTCCCTTCGGCAGAGGTGTTTATCACATCATGGCGGAGAGGTTTGTCTTATACTCCGACATTAACAGAAACGGAAGAGCGTCGTCTTTTGCCGAACTCGATTATATCTTGGGCAAACTTTGCACGTGACACGGAGTTTTATCGCATTCCATATTACGAATATAAGCATGTTGTACATATGATGGCAAATTATTTTGCGGATGTAATGCGTCGCGTTCGTGCGGAAGCGATTCTATTTCAAGATTTGCCGCATGGTCCTGTCGACAGTGTCATTTATGCGGCAGCACGTATTTCTAGGGATCCGGACATACGCATTGGTTCCTCTGAGCAGACGGATCTATTTGCACATCAATAGAGGATTATGGTATCTTTGAAATCTGCCCCCGATTACAGGAAAAAGAGCAAAGTGTGTATATGTCGAAAAGGCCTATCAGATTGGCATATATGACAGAAGAGAACGGATTCGAGAGGATTTAGGAAAGTCTGCCAAACAAAAGTTTCGGCTCTTTATGCACCCACGTACATGGTTTGCAGAACGATGGGCGATGTTAAAGCGTCATGGGGATAAATATGATTCTGTTGCGGATTTCATTGAGCGGCGTATTGTCCTCGGCATCAGCCGATATTTTCGCACCAAAGAGTATCATAGAGCAGCAAGACGTGCAGAGGCGAGCAATATCAGCTGGAGTGAGTATAGTATACTTTTCCGCTGCACCTACAGCCGGGATGGCTACGGATGCGCTGGCGGCTGCAAGGTCAGGATCAACTCTGGCGGTCGGCAGCCGCTGGCACGCATTCTTCCGAAAGACTGGCTGATTTACGTCAAGGAGAATCCGAAGCAGTTGTTCTGGATGCGGGAAAAATATTTTTTCAAACGATTGTCATGTCTGCCACAGGTGCGGTATATTTCACGCTCGCTAGATACATATCAAGCCCGCGAAGCACAGTCAGTCTCGTTTGCGACCATCGAGTGGAACCGCGCGGCAGGCTTGGGAGGCGATTTCAGGCGGGAAGCCTCGCCGCTGTCTTTGGGCAGTGTTGGTATAAAAACTTCCCCGGTGTTTTCGTCGTTTCCTGGATGAGCTTGACGCAGAGGCTGTGGCTGGTTATTTCGACAGAGCATCAGCGCCGTGGAGCAGGCATTCTCCGCATATCGAGGAAAGGCTGAAAGGGATCTTCCAGCGATTGCCTGCGTGACGCTGGGTGATTTTTGATGCAGGGGAAAACCATAAAAATATGCTCCAAGCGATGGAGTTCTTGTTCGTCAAATTGAATGGGGCAACGTGAGAAACGAAAGACCATAGCGGGCGATGCATGATAAGGGAGGCGATGGGATGTTAAACACACATTGATTTGGGGTTGGATCAACCGATTGCCGCTCCTAACAGTTGCGCGCCTTCATGATGAGGGTGCATGTGTAAAAGTGGATTGTTACTGGGCGGCGACAGTAGGGCAGCGCCGTTCTTCATGGAGAGAGAGGTGTCAGAAATCATCGAGTGATAAACGGAACTGAATTCTCTCCAGGAGGATTTGGATTTTCCAGCCGACTTGGCTGGATGAGAAAATACGCCCCTACTTCCCTGTCAGTTTGCTAGAATTTCGCCCGTCAGTTGTTCTATGATCGCCTTCCTGTCTATGAGTTCGCGAATATCCATACAGATTTGGGTGAGATATTATTATACAATGCTTTATGCAAGGACCAAATTGATATTGTCATGCGATGCTTATACCGCATGAGGGGGCGGAGCATTCTGTATCCCTTTGGCACGGGCCATGGGAATACGTGACGTGATTTTTAGTACCGTCCGGTCCCTTCGGAACCTTTGGCATACTGTTTTTCGATAGAAGATTGCGAGGGCGCTGCGGATGTTCCGATGTTTCGCACGCCGCATCCTGAGGAGACAGAGGTCTCGTCAGGACTATAAAAGACCTGTACTATATGAAGGAAACATGCACGAGAAAGAAAGACTCTGCAATATCACTTGAGAAAAATTAGCGTCGCCAAAGGGTATTCATAAACTGGAAAAAGGATATAGAGTACTCTTCAAAAATACAGCATTCGTAAGTTTTAAAAGTCGCAGCATGCTATGAACTATGACGAAAAGAAGAGTATCGAGCAATGCAATAAAATGTTCTGAAAAATATTGATTTTTAATTCGATGACGTATATTTTCCGCTTCATCTTCAGCCTGAAATGACAACGGATGTATTAGGCGGAATATGTTGCGATCAGCTGCTCGCTATTGAGAAACTGCGCGCAATGCTGCCGCCGAATGGATGATCTACGTTAAGGAAAATCCAAAGCAGACGAAACGCATGCGGCTGGATTACTTCTCAGGCGTCTGAAGCTCATTCCGAACGTCAAGTATGTGGATCGCTCCATCGATACCTATGCGCTTATGGAACATGCCAAATTTGTCGCGACTATGACAGGGGACGGCCGGGTGGGAGGCAATCAGCGGAGGAAGAATGCCCTGATCTTCGGGCGCATGGTACGAGACGTTTCCGTGTATTCCAGTATCGCGAGGGGCTGCACCTGGAGGACATCACATCATATGTGATCGATCACGATGCTGGGTAAAGCTCTGCATTGCTATTTGGAAAAAGACGGTGGATGCCGTCTACTCACCAGCGGTTCAGGAGGCTATGCAGCGTTTGACGCCAAGAAGAATGATGAAAAGCTGGAGAAGTTTTCAGTTCATCATCCCTATAGAGACGCACCGATGCAAGGTCGCAGGAGAAAAGGGTAGAATATGTTCAACAATAAAAATATCCTTGTCACAGGTGGGACAGGATCGTTTGGCAAGATGTTCATCAAGATCCTGCTTGGCAGTATCGGCCCAACAAAGTCATTGTCTACTCACGCGATGAACTCAAGCAGTTTGAGATGCAGCAGACGTATAACGACAGTTGTATGCGTTACTACATCGGCGATGTACGGGATGGAGAGCGCTTGAAGTATGCGATGGAGGCGTGGACTACGTCGTCCATGCTGCGGCGCTCAAACAGGTGCCGGCGGCGGAATGCAACCCGATGGAGTGCATCAAGACGAATGTGAGATGGTGCGCAGAACGTCATTGACGCGGCGCTTCATGCAGGCGTTAGAAGGTTGTGCACTCTCCACGGACAAGGCGGCCAATCCGATCAACCTCTATGGCGCGACAAAAAACTCTGCTCGGATAAACTCTTTACGGCGGCAAACAACTTTGTCGGTGCAAAGGAGAACACGGTTCTCCGTCGTTCGCTATAGCAACGTCGTTGGCAGCCGCGGCTCTGTGGTGCCTTTTCAAACGGCTTGTAGCAGAGGGCGCGCGAGGACTTCCCGTGACCGATCCGCGCATGACACGCTTCTGGCTTCGTTGGAGGACGGGATTGCCTTCGTGCTCGCAGAAGCTTGAGCGAATGAAGGCGGTGAGATCTTCATCCCGAAGATCCGTCGATGCCGGGATTACCGACCTTGCGGAGGCGATTGCACCAGGTCTGCCAGTCAATATCATCGGCATCCGTCCTCGGGGAGAAGCTCGCAGAGTGATGTGTCCCTCGGATCTCTACTATGAGACGTTGGGTTCGCGGATCATTTTGTCATCATGCCCTCCACGCGGGGAGCAGACCGTGGACTCACACACAACGCGATCGGTGAGTCAGTGCGCTTGCCGGATGGATTGACTACAACTCCGGGAAACAATCCACATTTCTTGACGGTAGAAGAGCTGCGGGAGATGAACCCATGACGATATACGGGAAACAGGATATCAACAAGGCGGATATACAGGCCGTTGAGGCGGTGCTGCGTTCGGACTTCTTGACGCAGGGGCCTGCGATCGAGCGCTTTGAGCAGCGCGTTGCGGTATACTGCGGTGTGGAAATATGCGGTCGCTGTCTGCAACGACCTCTGCACTCCACATCGCCTGTCTTGCGGCAGGCCTTGGGAGAGAGACGACCTCCTCTGGACGAGCCCGATTACCTTTGTCGCCTCGGCGAACTGCGCGCGCTACTGCGGTGCGGATGCGGGACTACGTCGATATCGATGAAAACACCACCAATATAAGCGTCCCTGCACTGGAACAGAAGCTGCAGGCGGCGAAGCAGGCAGACTGCCCAAGATCGTCGTTCCTGTGCAGTATGGCGGGGCAGTCCTGCGATATGCGGCCATCGAGAAACTGTCGGAGGAGTACGGGTTTACACTGCTTGGATGCGTCGCACCGCATCGGCGCGGACTACTGCCGACGCAAGGTGGGCAGCTGCGCCTGATCGGATATGGCGGTACTGGTTTCCATCCGGTCAAGATCATCGACGGGCGAGGGGATGGTTCTCCGAATGATGCCGCCCTATGAACAGCTTTGCTCTATCGCAGCCACGGCATTACGCGCGATCCGAAGCACATGACCAAGGGGAAAGCGATGGGACTGGTACTATCAGCGAGGTTGCGCTCGGCTTTAACTATCGCACGACAGATATCCAGGCGCGCTCGGCGCGGAGCCAGATGGATCGCCCTGGATGAATTCGTTGCGCGCAGGCGTGCTCGCGGCGCGCTACAACGAACCGCTCAGGATCTCCTCTCAGGCGCCGTTTGTTTTGGAGGCACAGCCATCATGGCATCTGTATATCGTAGCGCATTGACTTTGATCTGCGCAAGACAAAGTAGCAAATCTTTGTGGAAATGCCTGCACGCGGCATTGCGCTGAATCTGCACTACATCCCCGTGCATGCAGCCGTATTATGAGGGCGCTCGGTTTCCATGCAGAGGATTGTCCGGCTGCTGCAGGTACTCATCGTGAGGCGCTGACGCTGCCGCTCTATCCATGAGCGGATGCGGAACAGGAGATGGTCGCACAGGCACTGCGCGAGGTGCTGATCGGCGGCTGATCAGACGGCGGTGTCGGAAACAGGAGGATATATGGCGCAACTTTTGTCTGGGAACGGTACAATTCGGTATGCACTATGGCATTCCACTAATGCGCGGCGTCAGCCGACTGGGGAGCAGGTTTCGAATCCTGGATGCTGCGCTTGACGCTGGCGTTTTGTATGTTTGATACCGCCAGGGCGCATACGGCACGATCGGAGGAGCTGCTCGGCCGCTGCGGTTTGGCGGCACGCGGCGGGCAGAATCATCTCAAGTTGCACCCTGCAGTGGAAGGTGAGCGGCTGATGTCCGGAGACGAGGTTCAACGCTCTCTTACACGTCTTTCCGTGACCAGCTACTGCTATATGCTGCATCGTGTAGAGTTTGGATGATGCCTCGTGATGGATGCGATGGAGGATGCAAGGCGCGTGGATGGACGGATAAGATCGGTGTGGTATCTACAGCCCCGAGGATGCCATGCGTGCAGCAGAGATTCTGCATTGATATCACTGCAGGTGCCGTATAACGTGCTTGATCAGCGCCTCGAAACGACTGCGGTTTTTGAGTGTGCCAGGGAAATCAGAAAAGCAGTATTCGCGCGGAGTGCTTTTTACAGGGTCTTCTGCTCGCGTCTCTGCGGATGCAGAGGCAAAGGCTGCGACGGTGGCCTGCGTGGAGCGCTTTCAATCCATGGCGGCAGAGGACCGGATCTCCCGTAGGGCGGCGATGCCTGCTACGTTCACTATGTCAATGCGCGGAGATTTCCACCACGTCGCGTCCGGTGTGGATGCAGAGTGCGCAGCCGAGGAGAAACACATCGTTGAGTATCCGCATGCTGCGCATTTTCGGCAACTGATCAAAAACTGCACGGTGCGTTTCGTGATAGAGTCTTAGATATACTCGAGGCGCAGCGGTGGAAGGTCAGCCTCTGATTTTGTAGATATTGAATGCGTATCTACGGCGCTGAGGAATCCGGCGAAGGACTGATGTATCTTGGTGCTAGAAGCCATTTTGCAGGCGCAGTGCTCTACTCATCGTTTGCCGAACAGGTGTTGACCATTGCTTTGGACAGTGTGACAGTGCTGCGGAGATGGAACGTCCACGCAGCTGGCGGTTTATCAGCCACCGCGACGAGCAGCGGTGATGTGGAGTGATGATCCGCCCGCTCGCAAAAGACGGGCGCAGCACCATCGCGGCAGTCTTGATGACAAGTTCCTGGATCAGCATTATGCCCAGCAGTATATATGGCATATCGTTCGCGATGGGGATCACCACCACCATGGAGCGATGATGGTCAAATGCCCTGAGGCTAATTGATCACCAGAATACTCTGGACGGACTTGACACCGAGATCATGACATCTGGCTGCCTGGAACAGGCACATCGAGGCACGACTGACTTCTGAGCGGGAACACGTCATACCTACTTTCGGAACCGAGCGCTTGTATTATT